>JACCEA010584908.1_pt1 | contig 100708 bp, 88 predicted proteins | sample 7449851 | NCBI WGS metagenome assembly JACCEA01 (sample SAMN15323453, study PRJNA562643) | freshwater metagenome | isolation source: river surface water | place: USA:Blue River Watershed | collected 2017-08-18
AACAATATATATATATATATATATATATATTATTTTGCTTTTATATTATTATTTTATTTATTTATTTTTATTTTTTTATAGATTTTCTTTTAATATTACGTCTTCTTTTTGTAATTTTTTTAAACCTTCTTTTTTTAGTAATTCTACTAGATATTTTTTTATTTTTAATTCGTCTTCTACTGCGCTTACCAGCATTTTGTTTAAAACGTTTTGAATTTAATTCATTATATTCTTCTTCTGTTACAGTTTTAAATTTTTTAACTAATTCTTCATTTATAGTTCCATTTCGATTTTTTATCATAACAAAATTTTGTTTTGATTGCTTCATAGCAGGAAAATTTACATTAAAAAAATGTGTAACTTGTCCATTATTGTCTACAATAGCACGCCAATTTTCATATTGATTTATTAAATTTGATGGTTTACCTTCTTGTAAAATTTCTTTTTTAGTAGAATCTGCTTGTCTTACATTATCTTTATTACCTTCAACCTCAACCTCAATTTCATTTACATTTACTGGAGTTAATTCATATATTGGATTATTTTTTCTTTTTCTACCAACAATATTTTGGTTTGTTTCTTTTAATAAAAATGTTCCTTCTGGATGTCTTTCTCTTAAATCAGAAACTAAAGTAGGTTCAACTTTTAATTTTGTACCTTGAAGATCTACTCTATTGTCTTTTATAAATCTTTGAGTTATACAAGTTCCTTTATAATTAATTGTTCCATTAGGACATTTTTCAGGTAATTCTTGTAAAACACCTATAGTATCTTTATTTTCTTTTATGTAATTTTTATCATAACTTTCAAGATCAAGTACATTATAAAAAGGATTTTTACTTACTGTAATTGTTTCTATTTTTTTTTCTGGACTTTTAAATTTTATTAAACTATTATCTCGTAATTTTAATAAATCTGTGTGTTTTAAACCTTTCCATGTAAATCCTTTTTCCATTGGAGTTCGATTAAATCCATATTTATATAACAGTTTTATAGGATCATTAGAATCATCTGTATTTTCTTCGTTAAATCTTTTAGGCATTCCAGATCTTATGTGATCAGTTGTTATGAGATTTCCATAATTATAATTATATAATATATCTATAACACTATAAGTTTTTTGTATTTTACGTCCTTTACCTATATCTATTAGAAATGTGCTTTTTTTTATAACATTTGGATCTGCACCATAGTCTAATAATAATTTTATAATTTCAAAATCTCCATAATAACAAGCAACACCAAGTATTGAATGATTTGAATAATTTTGTTCATTAAAATATATTGGTGGTTCTATATTTGGATCTGCTCCATTTTCAAGTAATATTCTTACAGTATCTCTAGCAAAAGAAGGATCATACCAATTTCCATATTGTCGTCCTTTAATATATATATATATATTATTAATTGCTACAAATAAACATGATGCACCAGGAAAATCCTCGAATGACTCTTTATAATAAAAACGTGTATTTATTATTTCTCTTCTATTTTCTTCTGGAATTTGTTGGATTCTTTTTAATAATTTATTATTAACTTGTGAATTTTTTATATAATCCAACATATCATTTGCTAAATTTTTAGCTAATAGCGCATTTGGTGTATTCCATTCAGGAAAAGTTGGGTCATAAATATCAATTTTATTACTATCACTATTACTATTGCTATTGCTATTACTATTGCTATCACTATCACTATCGCTATCACTATCACTATCGATATCACTATCGCTATCACTATCACTATCGATATCACTATCGCTATCACTATCACTATCACTATCACTATCACTATCACTATCGCTATCACTATCGATATAACTATCGCTATCACTATCGCTATCACTATTCATATCACTATTTATATATTATTTAAATATTATATTTAAATAATATCTAAATATTATATTAAATAATATCTAAATATTATATCTTATTATTTAAAAAAGTTTTTATATCACTTTAGTATATGAGTAAATCTAACAAATATAAAATAATAGGTGAAGGTGGATATGGTTGTGTTCATATGCCAGCATTGCCTTGTAAAGATAAAGATAAAAAAATATATAATAGTGATAACAATAATTATGTTTCAAAATTAATGACAAGTAAACATGCTAAAAAAGAGTTAGATGAATTTTTAATTATTGGTAAATTAGACAAAGAAGATGAATATCATTTAGGTGAACCAATTATTTGTAATCCAGATGTTAGTTCTTTACAAGTTGTAAATGATATTCGTAAATGTAAACATATTAGTGTTTCAAAAGTTTTATTACATCCATCTGATTATAAATTACTTTTAATTAAATATGGTGGTATGGATCTAGATGATTTATGTACAAAAGAACTTAATAATTATTTTGGTAAATCTAACAAATTAGTTGATAAATTTTGGTTAGAAGTACATCAATTATTTAAAGGTCTTGCTTTTTTTGAAAAAAACAAAATAGTGCATTATGACATTAAACCGCAAAATGTTTTATATAATCCAGAGTTAAATCAACTTCGTTTTATAGATTTTGGTCTAATGCGTGGAACTAACAAAATAATTAGTGAATCACATAATTCAAATAATAGTTTAGGTGTTATTCATTGGTCTTATCCTATTGATAATGGTTTTATTAATAAAAAAGATTTTTATAAATGTAAAGAATCCAGTAACAAATTTAATAAAGAAATGATAAATATGTTTTTAAATTATTCTAACAAAAATAGTTTAGATATTGACATATCAAATATTGATGGATTTTACATATTATTTAAATATATTACACTTAGTAAACAAAATCTAACTTCGGAAGAACGTGTACATTATATTAATCGTTTTTTAAACGCTTTTCAAAATATAAAAAGTTATGAAGAATATGTTAATAAAGTCGCTAAAACAATAGATATATATGGTTTAGGGTTTACATTAAAATATGTATTAAATTGTTTTTATAGACATAAACTTATTGAAAAGGATTTTTATATTAAATGTGCTGCTCTTTTTGAAGATATGTATAATTTTGATTTTATTAACCGTGTTAGTTCAGCAGAAGAATGTTTAACTAGATATGAACAAATTTTATTAGAAACAAATATACTAACAAAATTAGGTAAAACAATTGAAAATCATAGAATTCGAACTGGCAAACCATTAGAAACATATTTGCCAGCAAGAAAAATAAAGTCCAGAAAAAATATATCTAGGAGCAACTTAAGTGAATTAGTAGATAAAGATGTGTTAGAATTAATGAAATCTAACAAAAGTAGTAGTTTTACTAGACGCAATAAAAATAATAAAAGACGTTTTAGATTTAGTTCTCGTTCTAGAAAATATTAATTAATTTATATTTTGTTAGATAATCAAAAGATAAAAACATATTATTATAGTATTATAAATGGAATTAATTGAATTCAAAAAAGATAAAGAAGAAGATATAGATAAAATCATTGATAATTTACAATTTGAACGTGGATTATTTATATTTAGACGTGATTATCGCACTGTCGACAATATTGGTTTAAATTTGGCTAACTCTAGGTGTAAAACTATTTATCCTGTATTTATTTTTACACCTGAACAAGTTGGCTCTGGTAATCAATATAAATCTGATAATGCTGTTCAATTTATGATTGAATCACTTATGGATTTAAATAAACAAACTGGTAATAAGTTAACTTGTTATTATGGTAATAATTTATCTGTTATTTCAGAACTAGTTAAAGAATTAAATATTGATTATATATGTTTTAATTTAGATTATACACCATACGCTAAAAACCGCGATTACAGTATATTTGAATTATCTGTTAGATTAGGTATATTTTTTGAATATGGACATGACTATTATTTACATGAACCTGGAACAATTTTAAATGTAGGAGGTCAAACGTATCAGAAGTATACACCTTACTATAATGTGGCATCAAAAAAGAAAGTATTAGAACCAACAAAAGCAAGAAAAATGAAGTTTTCTAAAATTAGTAAACATATTGGTAAAGAAATTAGCCTAGAAAATGCAATGTCAAAATTTGTAAAAAATAAAAATCCAAATTTGTTAGTTAAGGGTGGCCGAACAGAAGCAATTAAAGCATTGCGTGTGGCAAAGCGTAATATATCTCATTATTCTAAAACTAGAGACGAACTATCAAAACCAACCAGTTTATTAAGTGCTCACATAAAATTCGGCAATGTTAGTATTCGCGAAGTTTACTATTTATTTAAAAGCAATAAAGAGTTTATTAGGCAACTATATTGGCGAGATTTCTACATGAATATTTTAAATACTTTTCCACATGTATTAGGGCATGCTATGAAGCCACAATATGACAAAATTAAGTGGCATCATAATGAAAATTGGTTTAATAGGTGGAAAACTGGAACCACAAATATACCATTATTAGACGCTGCTCAAAGACAACTTTTAGCAGTGGGATACTGTCATAATAGAGGTCGAATGTTATCAGCAAGTATGCTAACAAAAATATTATTAATTGATTGGAAAAAAGGAGAACAATTTTATGCTCAACATCTTGTAGATTATGATGTTGCAAATAATAATGGAGGATGGCAATGGTCTGCATCTACAGGTGCGGATGCACAAGAATTTTTTAGAATTTTTAACCCTTATTTACAATCAAAAACACATGATCCTGAATGTATTTATATAAAACAATGGGTTCCAGAGCTTAAAGATGTGCCACCAAAAGATATTCATAATTGGGAAAATATATGGATGAATTATAAAAATATTGGATATGGTAAACCAATTGTAGACTATTCTAAACAAAAACAACTTTCCCTTCAAATGTATAAAGATGCTTTATATTAAAATTACTTAAAGATTAATTCATATTATATTAAAGTATAATATGGATATTGAAACATTAATTAAGGAAAATAATGAACTTAAGATATTAGTTAATGAACTACAAGAAAAGTTAAAAAGATATACTAATCCTGATAGAAATAAAAAATATTATGAAAATAACAAAGAAAAATTTATTCAAAATGGCAATGAACGTTTAAAAAAATTAAAAGAAACTAATCCTGAAAAGTTAAAAGAATATAGACAAAAAGCCTATTTAAAAAGAAAAGAGAAATTAATATGTGAACATAATAAAAATATTGAATTATGTAGAATTTGTGATGGAAGTAAGCTTTGTATTTCTGGTATATGTGATACTATTCAAAACATAAAATACGACAACCATTGCTTAAGATGCTTTATACACTTATTTCCAGATAAACCAGTAACAAGAAATTATAAAACAAAAGAAAGTAGTGTTGCTACATTTGTAACTGAAAATTTTTCAAAATTTACTTGGAATATAGACAAAACAATTCAAGATGGTTGTTCGCGTCGTAGACCAGACTTAATATGTGATTTAGGCTACCAAGTTATTATAGTTGAAATAGATGAAAATCAACATTATAAATATGATTGTAGTTGTGAAAATAAACGCATTATGGAGTTATCACAAGATGTAGGACATAGACCAATTGTTTTTATTAGATTTAATCCAGATGATTATATTGATGCTAGTAACAAAAATATAACAAGTTGTTGGGGATTAACACCTAAAACAGGTTTATTAAAAATTATAGATAAAAAACAAAATGAATGGAATAATAGATTAAATACACTAAAACAACAAATAGAATATTGGTGTAATGAAGATAATAAGATAGAGAAAACTATTGAAATAATACAACTATTTTATGATGAAATTGATAATAATAATAATTAAAAAATAAACTATTTTAAATAATAAATAATAACAAATAATAAACAAAATAAATAATATAAAATCAATTATATTATTTATATAATAAATATGATACAATATAAAAAACAAATTACAACAGGAAAGAATTTTTTGTTTGAAAAGGTAGATAAAGAATTATATTCAATTTCATACAATTTAGAAAACAATAAACTATTAATGACACAACTAATTACAATGGATTTTTTTAAAGTTGTTAGTCAATTAAATTCTGATAACTTTGAAGTTTATGATTTTAAAATTATTAATAATAAAGAAGCAATTGTATTTGCTTTAATTAAAAATACATTTAAAGAAATTACACCTATTCAACAATATTATTGTTTTAAAGTTACTTTACATATGACAAATGAATCAGCTGTATTTACTCTTGAACCGTATTTAGATAGTGAATATTTAAAACAATATAATTTAACAAATAAAATGGCACATTTACCAGTTAAAAAAATTACAAACACATATAAACTATTATCTCAACATAAAGTTTTATTTATTCAAGATTTAGTATTTAATGATGGCTATCAACTTAATTTTATTACAGAAACAATTTTAGGTATGCTTTTTAAAATGGCATCTAAAAAGATTATAAAGTTTATAAAGGATTTGTAAAATCCCGACGGTCTGTCACTTTGTGACCTTAAAAAACTTTAGTTCAAACAGAGATGTAGGAACCCAACGGTTTAAAAAAGAGCTATTATTAATTATAAATATCTCTTCTTCTCCACATTGGTGTATAATGGTCAGTACGTTTATTACGTTCTCGCTCTTCTAAATAACCTTCATATGGTTTTAATATACCAACACCTTTATGTACTATAAATTTACCATGATTTGGATGACGCATATCAATATTTAAATTATAATTATATTTCAAAGCTACTTGACCTAACAAACCAGGTCCAGTTGGCATTAATGGCGATATACCATAATATTTATTTTTTATATTTTGAATAATTTGTTCAATACATTTTAATAAAAATTCATTATCCTTTTTACAAATCATAATAGCATTATAAATATGATGTTTAGGTCTATCTAACACAAAATGTTCTTTTTCTGATAAGTCAACTAATTTAAAACCATTAATACAACCATATTTAATATCTAAATAATAACCACCATTTTTATGTAATATACATAATCTCCATAAGTCAGCTTTATAAGCACCTGGTTTTAATTTATCAAATGCCCATAAAACTTCACTAGAATAATTGTTTTTAATAAATTCACGACAATCATTATCATCATATATAATAAATTCAAACTTAGGATTATCACTTTTTAATTTATTTAAATTATTTTGCATTCTAACAGGTAAATTTTTTGTATGCCAAGTCATATAAACTGTTAATGGTATTTGAATATTGTAATCTGGTTTTAAATAAGGATATTTTCTAGTTTGTAGTATAAGTTCTTTAATATCATCTTTTGTTAGTTTATTGTCATTTGATTTTCTAAAATTAAACATATTATTAAGATTATCTTTCATTTAATATTTATAAATATTAAAATTATTATTTATTATTTATTATTTGTTAATAATAAATTTGTCTATTAGACCATAAAATACTATAATGTTCTTTTTTTTGACTAACTTTTTGTTCATCTCTATATTCATTATAACTTCCTAAAATATATGTATTATTATATTTAATAAAATGTTGTCCTCCATTTGGTTCTAATTTTAATTCTAATTTACCTTTTTCTTCTGTAGTTAAATAACTACCTAACAATCTAGGACCTGTTGGATGTAAATAACTTTCACCATAATATTTTATTTTAACATGTTCAACTATTTTATTTATACAATCTAACAAAATTTTATTACCTGGTTTACAAACCATAAAACCATTATATATACCAATATTATCAGCATCTAACACAAAATGTTCCTTTTCTGTTAAAGCTATTAATCTAAAATTATTAATAGAATTAAATTTTATATCTAAATATATTCCACCATGTATATATAATATACAATAACGCCATAAATCTGCTTTATAAGCTCCTGGAATTAATTTATCAAATGCTAATAAAACTTCTTCTGGAAAATTCTTTTTAATAAATTCTCTGCAATCATTATCATCATATAAATAATATTGAAATCTAGGATGTCTCCTTTTTAACCTTATAATATTATTAAACATTTGTGTTGGTAATACTTTTGTATGCCATGTTTGAAATATTTTTAATGGCACTATACTATTATAGTGATTTTTAAATCTAAAAGGAGTTATATACTTTGTTAAATTATTATTTGTATTATTATTATTGTTAGTTTTGTACCTAAATTTTTCTAGCATTAATATTATAATTTATTTATAAAAAAATTGATTAAGTTTTACTTATTAATAAATTAATATATAATAATAAATACTATAATACTAAATAATACATATAATAATAAAATGTCCAATACTTATATCTTTATTGATGGCAGTTATTTCTGTTTTTATCGTTACTATTCTTTAATGACTTGGTGGCGCAATGCTTATCCTGAAACACCTCTTGATAATCCAATTGAAAATGAAGAGTTTGTTAACAAATTTAAGTCTACTTTTATATCTTCTGTTGAACAAATTAGCAAGAAACTTAAAATAATTACTAGATATAACAAAGTTATGCCTACAATCTATGTAGGCAAGGATTGTCCAAGACTAGAAATTTGGCGTCACCAAATATATCCAGAATATAAGGCAACAAGAGATAAAGATGATGGATTTTTAGGTGGTCCTTTCTTTAAAATGGCATATGAAGAAGAATTATTTATTAAGGGTGGTGCTACAAAAGTATTAAAACATCCTAAATTAGAAGCAGATGATTGTATTGCTATTAGTGTTAAACAATTGTTAGAAAAAGAACCTACATGTAAGATTTATATTATTGCTAGTGATAAAGATTATCTACAACTAGCTAGTGAACAAGTACAAATATATACATTAGCATATAAGAATTTAACTGATAATAAAAGCAGTCATGGAGATAAAGAAAAAGATTTATTTTGTAAAATTGTAATGGGTGATGTAAGCGACAATATTAAGGCAATTATACCTAAATGTGGACCTAAAACTGCGTTAAAATTATATGAAAATCAAGATTTATTTGAAAGCAAAATGGCTGACCCTATTGTAAAAGCAAATTATGAACGTAATAGACAACTTATTGACTTTAATTATATTCCAACTGAGTTAGTAGAAGAATTCTTAAATCAAAAATCTAAGCCAAAAATTATTTTCATTGAAGAAGAAGACAATAAATAATTTAATTTAATATTTTAATTTAATACTTTAATTAAACGTAAATTAGCCCAACTTCTTGGAAAAGTAACAGCAATAGCATCATTTAAACTACTAACAATATTTTTTTCAGTTGTTATGCTATTAAAAGAAACTTGTATATCATTAAAACTTCGTATTTTTCCAACAAAATTTAATCCTCTACGAAATATATCAGCATTTTCATTAAAACTAACAAGATAATATTTACCTACTATTAAAGTGGACATAAATATATTAATACTAATAATAATAATATTATAAAAATAATAATTTAAATATAATAATTTTATTATATATAATGAAATTTATTACTGATAAATTATCAGACCAAGATTTTCAACAAAAGTTAGGAACTTCTACCACTGTTGTATTAGAATTATATAAAGTATTAGTTTCTTCTCTTTTAATTTTATTTATTCCTCAAAAATGCGACGATCATGTTTGTTCTTTTAATGAAAACTTAGAAACTGAAGATAGCACATATACAGGTGGATTAGTAATAAATTTTTTAACATTATGTTCATTTGTTGCTATGTACATCGCTGAAATTAAACGTGAAAATAAGCTTATTACATATCTAGAAGTAAATAAATCTAAAGCTAGTGATAATGACAGTGTCGGTAAATCATTAGAGCTACTACCTATTGATAAACGTAACTCTATTTTATCTCTTGATAGAATTTATCAAAAACTAGGTGCTGGTGCTATTATAATGTTTATTATTAATACAGTTCTTAGTGGTGTAGTAGTTTATAAATACTATTTAGATAATCAAACAACTACAACTTATATTACTAATATTTTATTTATGACAACTAAAATGGCTGATGTATATGCGAATGTAAATACTGAACAAAATGTGTTTTATTCTGCTTACTTAAAAGCTAAAGTTCAATATAATGATGTTGATCCTAATAAACGTATTGAAGATGTTAGTATGACAATTGAAAATATAAAGAGTTGTGAAAAAATGTTGAATTTACCATCTGATAATAATATAGAAGAAGAATTAGTAGAAGATAAAATTAAAGTAATTTTACATACTGATAGTGAAGATACTTTAACTAATAAAAGTGAAGGTGATTTAAAGAAAACACAATCTATGGGTGAATTAGGATATGTAGTATAATAAATTTATTTATAATATATTAAAGGTAATTTATTATATAATAAAGATAATTTATTATTAATATTATATTAATAATAAATATGGAAACTTATAATTTATCAGATGATAATACAAATATTAATATTAAGACCTTTATCTTAGATCCACTTTCAGTAATTGTTAAGTTAGCGATTATTGGAAATAAACCAACTGGAACTAAAATACTTATTCAAAATAATGTTATTTCATTTCAAGAACCAGGATATTTCCAAGGTATTTCTAGAATATTCTATAAATCTAACAAAACAGATATACAATATCTTTATAATCCTATTTATATTGCATGTTCAACATTTCTTTCAACTGAATATTTAAAAGAAAATAATAATCGCATTAAATCATTATTTGGTTGTGCACAAAAAGGTATTAAAAAATTAATGGAAACATATAAAACATGTTCCATTATTAATTTAGTTTTAACATATTATTACACTATTATTACTTACTTTATTGAAAATGAGCCAGTAACTAACATTTATCAAAAAGATGGTATGAGCATTTTATATACAACTGAATTAAACAAATCATTAAATGACCAGTGGACAAAAGAAAAAATTAAAATTATATTAGATTTAATTACTTTTTTAAATAATGATACAATGGCTAATGAAAATGTAAAGTCATTAGAAAATATTATTAGTAGTATTGATAAAACAAGTCAAGATATTATTCACAAGATATAGGTAAGTCATCTCTTATAAAAGTTGCTTCACCATTTTGTGACCAATTTACTTGTAATGTTATTATTTCTACCCCTGCTTTCATAGCTTCATAAAATGCTTTTCTATATGCTGGGTCGGCAGGTGATGTCATAAATTGATTTGTATCTGATCTTTGAATAACATAACACATTAAGCATCTAACATTTGTTGATTCTTGTTTTATAAGTGTTAGCTCTTGTATATGTTTTAATGCTCTAGGGCTAACAGTATCAGTTACTTTTTTTCTAAAACCATCTGGAAAATATGAAATACCATCTCTTTCTAATGGTACTGTTTTTACTTCCATTAAGAAAGGTTTTCCATCTACATCAATACCACTAAAATCAAATCTAGAATCTACCTTACCTTCTATATAAATAGTTGCTTCTCTTTTATAATTTTTAATATTTAGCAATTTACTTAAACAATTATTTTTTAAAGCATTTTCAGCAAGTATTTCAGCTAATTTTGGATTTACTCCAATTGTAATTAATTTTTTATCTTTATTTATTATTTGAGATAATTGAACTGTATGAGAACATTTGGTATCACTTTTTTTTAATGTATTTTCTGTTAATAAGACGGTAGCATCAACATCTACTAATCCACAACAACCAAGAGATGGTGTATGTCCTAATACTTCTTCAGTAAAATTACTATCATCAATATTTATTTCAATATCAGCAACATATGGAGTTTTAATAAATTTAGATGGACGCTTAATAACAGTTCCTTCAATTATATTAGTAAATTGATGTAGCATCATTTTTTATAATGTATTATATATTGTATATTGTATATTATATATTGTATAATGTTAGTTAATTAAAATAATTATAATAGATATAATTATTTCAATTTTTTATAAAATTAAAAACAATATATTAAACTAAATTATATTACAATAATATAAGTATGAATCAAAATATAAATCAAAATCAACAAGTAGCAACACCTAATGTACTAACAATATTTTTAGATACTAATGTAGAGGGTAACCAATTTTTTGTTTATAAACCTACAATGACTAATCCATCTAGTAGAAATAAAAATGTTTTGTTAGATCCTTATATTAAATATAAAGAGTTAACAAAAGAAGAAATAAAAAATAAGCCTAGTCCATTTATTGATAAAGGATTATTTGAATCATTTTTAAGAGAGAGTGTTAATTTAAATAAAAACCAAGTTGTTGATATAAAAGATGCTATTTCAAAAGGGTATATAACTAACAATATTAAACAAACTATTAGTTCATTATTTGAAAAAGGTAATAAAATTTATATTGATGGTAAAGTATATAAAGTTTATGACACAACTTATAAACCTAAAGAATGGAAAATTGATGTTAAATTACCAGATGTTGTAACAAATATTGCTGTTAATAGCAATATAACTAACATAAGCAATACTATTAATACTGCTCTTCATAATAATACAGTTTTAAATAATATTAATGAAGGTAAAAAAGAGTTTGCTGACTTATTAACTGATGTAGGTCCAGTATTACAACAAAATAATCATTTATACACATCAGCTGAATTAGATACTTTTACAAATAAATTAGGTATACAATCTGCTGTTTTTCCTACAGTAGTTGCTACTATACCTACTACTACACCAATAATTACAACAACAACTGTTCCAATATATTCTGCTATAACTAATGGACCTTATCAAATAACACAAGGTCCTATTATCGCTTCTATTCCACAACCAAATCTGTCTATATTAAATAAAACATCTGCTTATCCATCTAATACAAATCTTTTATTACTAACAAATCAACCAACTAGTAGCAGTAGCAGTAATAGCATTGTTACTAGTAGTCCTATTAATGCTTTACCTTTTAATCCTTATCCAATACCTGGCCCAGGCCAACCAGGTCCTAATATTCCTTTAATATTAAATAATCCTACAAGAAAGTTTAGTGAAAATTTATTAAAAAATTTTAATTTTTTAAACATAGACATATTAAGAAAATATCCTAAAAAACCAAGACCTCAAACATCAATAAAACAGTTTTTTATAAATTTTTATCCTATAATGAATATGTTATATAAATATTCTAATAATATTATTAAAGACGGTTTAAAAGATTTTTTACGTGAAACAACAAATGTAGCTGTATCTACTAAAGATACAATAAGTATTAGTAAAGCAGCACTAGATAATAGTATTGATAGTTTAAGTATTGTTCCAAATTCTGGTGGTGGTGATTGTTTTTTTCTTTCAGTAGCAGAAAGTATAAATAGTTATAATTCTTATGTAAATGATAATGCAAAAATAACTTATAAAGGTAGTAATGTAATATTTAATAATACAAATTTACGTGAAATTGTAGTAGAATATATTAATGAACATCAAGAAGTTATGTTAGAAATGTATAATGATGCTGAAATAAAATATAATGAGTTAATGAGAGTTTATAATAACGAACCTGCCAATATATCAGATGAAATAAGTTGGCGAAGTAAAATACAAAGAATTGCTGAAGATAATAATGCTGATAGATATAGTTTAATACAAATAAATCCTGCTTTTGAACCTAATAAACCATTTATTTTAAGATCTAACAAAAATAATTTAATTGATTTTATTAAAAGCAGTAATTATTGGGGCGATGAACATGCTATTACTGCTATTAAAGAGATGTTAGGATTAGCTATTATTCCTATTGCATTAAATAAAAATGGTATTCCAGAAATTGTAAATATTAATATTAGTGAACTAGGTGATAATTGGAATTATTATACATTTTTACATTTAACTATGGATGGTGGAGGTCATTGGGAAGCAATAAAATTTAATTATTATAACCAAGGACAAAATATTTATATTTTTAATAAAAATTCATTAATAAATTTAGATGATAAATCAGGTTATAAATTTATATCACCAATTTATTTAATTGTTTTAATGTTTATTACATTATATGTAAATTTACCTGATATAGATAAAGAAAGAGTAACATTATTAAATTGGGCATTTGAACCTCTTAATCAATCATATAAAGCTATTAATGATATAGACTTATCTATATTAGAGTTAAAAGACAAAAAATTAATTGATATAAATAGCTATTATACACAATTACGTAGTTTATTTTGTTCAGAAAATGTTCATTCTATTTTATGTACTGATATTGATATTTATAATGCTAAACAACGATCTATATCAACTACAAAAAATACAACACGAAAAGGTGGTTCTAAATCTAAAAGAAAAACAAAAAAGCGAGGTGGTGTTAAAACACCAATTGTAACTAGTCAAGTAAATAATCCTATGTTAAATAATACTCCCACACCAGTTGACGATATTAATTCTACACCTATAAATTCTAATAATTCTACACCTGTAGAAGATGTTAATTCTACTAGTGTTTCTATTAATTCTACACCTATAATTTCTAATAATTCTACATCTGTAGAAGATGTTAATTCTACACCTATTAATAATCAAGGCCCTATTCCTGTTATAAATCCGGTTGATAATACTGTTCCTATTCCTGAACCTGACCCTATTCCTATTCCTGATCCGATTAATAATACATTTATTCCATCTTCTAAAGGTGTTACATTTGTTGATACAGTTACTACTAGTACCAATCCTAATTATATAAACTTAAAAAATATGATAAGAGATATAAGAAAAAATAACAATAATAATAATAGTAAAGATATATTTAATAAAGATGATTATATAGGTCCTGCTACTTTTCAATTAACTAACAATGTAGAATCTGTAAAAATTGGTAAAATGAAAAATGGTGATGAATATATATTGGAAAATGGTAAAGTTGTAATTAAAAATAATAATAATGTAGTAAAAACTATTGATTTAAATATAAATATCAATAATAACAATAATAACAATAACAATAATAATAACAATAACAATAACAATAATAATAACAATAACAATATTTTTAAAAATGATTTAGAAATTATACCATTTATTCCAGATGCTAATCCACAAACTACTTTATCTGAAATACAAAAAATAATTAATAATAAAAATAATTTATTTTTATATGGTGATAATATTTTTCAACACATTGCTTTTCATTCTGGATTAGGAGATAAAGATGGTATTAAACCTGAAAGTGTTATACCTTCTACTAGTACTAGTAATTTACCAATAGGTGTTTCTAAACAAAAAACAAATGATGAAATAATAACTGAAACACTAAGACCATTACAAATAAATGAACCAAAAGCAGTTGGTATACCAGTTGGTCCAAATTTTGATAAACCATTAAATGAAGTTTATATGCCTGCATTAAAGCAAAATCCTATTACATCATTGTTTTCAAAACCATCTATTTACAACGATAATATACAAAAAATAGAACCATTTGTAAATGATAAAGTAACAATTAAAACATTTATAAATGATGTATTTGAATATATTAAAAAACTTATTGTAACTGGATGTTATTCAAAAGTATATTTTATAGCAAAATTTTCTACTAATACAAGCAATCTTAATGTAGTTAATTATAATAATACTAATTATATATTTAACTCAGGTGATTTTCCACTAAGTGAAGAAGTTGAAAATAATATAACTAGTAAAATATTAGAATTACAAACTATACCTTATATTGGTAATTATAATAGTTGTTATAATGCGTCAGTAATATCTAATACAGAATTTTATAGATTTATTCCTAATCCAGCTGATGCAGGAGTAAATATTATATCTAAAATAAAAAAAGAATCAAATTTAAGTTATTATTTAACAGTTAATCTAACATTATATCCTGCTGATATGCCACAAGAACAAGTTGATAAATTAGCATGTGACTTTAATAAAGCTAAAATTATTAAACAAATTGGAAATGTATTAGGACTACCAAATCCTACTCAACCAATATCATTTAATAAAAAAGGTGGATTACGAAGTAGAAGTAGAAGTAAAAAAAATAATGCTATTAATAATCAAAAAACACGACGTAGAAAAAATTGAATATTATTACAATAAATGGTTAATATTATAAAATAATCTATAATATTAATAATAATTATATAAAAAATAATAAAACAATTTGTTAAAATTAGTACTGGTAAAACAATATATAAAATATATGCAAATTCATTAATATAAATTAATAATAAATGGTTACCAGCTTCAAGTATTCAAGCAGGTGATGAAATTTCAATTGAAACTATATATGGATATAGAAATATTTTTGAAATTTATAATTTATGTAATTAAAACCCTTTAAAAGTATAATCTGTATCAAAATTACCATATTTAGCAAACATTTGTTTTTGCTCTTTTTGTCTACGTTCTTTTTTTGCTTTATCTAAAATCTGTATAGCAGCATTTACTTCAGTTTCTGTTATTTTACCATCTTGATTTGTATCAATAATTTTACTTAATACACGATAATCGTGTGGAACAATACAATAGTCACTTTCTTCATTAAATAAATGTTCTGATAATATAGTAAATACAGCTACTAATACAAGTGCAGTATAAATATCACGAGTACCTAACCAAGCCATAGCAAAAACTAATATTTGTTTAGTAACAGTTAATTTTAAATATTCTTCTGTTGATTTACTAAATTGAATTGTAATAAATTTAGAACCAACATTTAATAAAATCATTACTACACCTGCAAAAAATTTACTATTATTTAAAAGCATTACATTATTATGAATAGTCTCAAAAAATCCAGCTGGTTTACCTCCTTCTTGAGGAATAGTAGGTATTGAGTTTGGAGGCGGTGGTTGAGTTGACATACTAATATAATTATATAAAAAAATATACTAGTATTTTATTAATAATATAATCCAGACTTTCTTATCATTTTTCTAAAAAAACCATTTGTATCTTTTGTTAGATTTTCTGCTCTTAATCTAACATTTCTAAAATGTGGTCTAACTATTCCATTTATATATGGTGTAAAATTTTCTTTTTTATTATTATCCCAATAAATATATTTTAATATTCTTGCTACTAATATAAATGTTAGTGCTGTAAGTGTAATTGCTAATCTAAATTTACTAATCATATATTAATATGTTAAAATAATTTTTTTTACTCTCGCTTTACCAATCAGCATTTGAATATTCGCTTTGAAAGTTCTCCATACTAGTTGGACTTACTTCATGATCTGGATTTACTTCATTATGAGTTTCCATAGATGCTGACTCTTTTGGTCTAATATTATTTTCTAAATGTGTGTAGTCTAATGGTCCATCATTATTTGCTAGATCTGTACCTACATCTTTTTTTTCATCTTTTTTATCTTTTTCTTCAACTTTATTAGAAAACCCCTCTATACCATACATTTGATTAGTATAATAATTATTAAACCCTATTATCATCACAAGTGCAACAATTAATGCAAACATTGTATTATTCATAGCAAAATATGTTAGAATAGCTACTAATAATAATCTTCCTAAAATTGTACTATATAAATAAGTTGACCAATTTGGATTTATATAAATAACTAAAACTAACAAAACAAATAAAGCAAATTCTTTATACATGTACATATATATATTGTCTTCTATAATTTATTTAACTATTTTATTTTTATTCAGTCTCTTTTAATAAATATTTATCTTGATTTTTATTAAGAAGAATGTCTTTAGCAATAACTGCTGCTCCAATTGATAGTGATAATCGTATATATAATAATTCTAATAATGATTCTGTTATATCTAAAAAGCGTAATGCTCATAATAAAACTCAAAAAAGAACTAATTTAGATGAAGACTTTGATTCTGATAAAGTAAACTCTGTTATTCAAAGCATTCATCGTTCTTCTATAGCAGATAGTAGTGAAGGTGCTGAATTAGGTGATTTTAAACCTATATCAGCTGGTGTAGAAAATACTAAATTAAGAGAAAATTTTGCCAACAAAAATGATTTATCTAATAAATCTAACAACAGTGTTAATATTAATGAATATAATCCTAATGATTTGTTAGATAAAAATACTTTAGCAGAAAATTTCTTAAATTCTGAACAAGTTCAAGATTATTATAAACGTCTTTTACCTACTTATCAACCAAATGGACCTACACAAGTTGAAGGTTATAAAAATTATGTTTCTTCTTTTAATGGAAATGATTATAATTCTCTTTTAATAGACAAACTTAATTATATGATTAATTTGTTAGAAGAGCAAAAAGATGAACGCACTAACAATGTTACAGAGGAGGTTGTTTTATATTCTTTTTTAGGCATATTTATTATTTTTATTGTTGATAGTTTTGCACGTGTAGGTAAATATACTAGATAAAATTTTTGTTAGATTATTTATACGATTACTTTAAAAAAATTGATTTATTTTATTTATAAAAAATATAAATAAAATAAATTTTATAATGAATGGATTTAAATCACAACATTCTTTTAATGAAAGAATACGTGAATCAAAACGTATAATGGAAAAATATCCCGATAAATTACCTATTATATGTGAAAAAAGTAGCTTAAAAGAACCAAATAGTTCTAAAAGTAAATATCTAGTAGATGTAGATTTAAAAATTGCACAATTTATGTTTGTAATACGAAGTAAAATGATAATAGATGCAACACAAGCAATATATTTATTTGTAAATGGCAATACATTAGTACCTTCAAATGCATATTTAGCAACAATTTATGAAATTTATAAAGATGATGATGGATTTTTATATTTAAATTATGCTACAGAAAACACATTTGGACAAGCATATTAATAGTTAAAAATATCATAGCAACTAAAAATATGTATAGTAAAAACATTAATTAGTTTATAATAAAACATTTATTTGATTTAAATGATTGATAAGCAAAATTATAGAAAAAATATGCACATGGACTATTTATACAAGGATATGTATGTGTTAAAATATCTTTAATTATTATACTATTGTCACTAATGTCTTCAACTATAACATAATGAAATACTTTTTTCTTAGTTAGTATATGTCTTACAGACAAATAAAAGAAATTTATAAATTCATCTTTACTAATATGTTTGCCTTTTAATGAAGCAAACAATATTAATGCTTCTTTGCCCTCTTCCATAAATGTGTTAGATTTTCTAAAAAATAAACATGATTTTATATCTGTTCCTTCTAATAACATCAATATATAAATATTTTGACTATCTATTAGAGACATTATATTGCTCATCTCAGGCATTATAATTATATTAAATTTATGTACTCTATTTTCTCTTATTTGCTCTTGTTTTATAAAATTATATAAATAAAACATATTTTGTTTATCACCAAATACTATTTTATAATTATCTAAACTATTTTCATCAGGAGACTGCCAATTAGCCATATTAAAACCATATGTTTTATATACTGTTAAAGGCATTATTCCTGTTAGTTCCTCTTCACGTTTAAATAATGAAACTGATATTTCTTTATTAGAATGACATTGTTGATATTCAATTGTTTGAATTAATTGTTGTGCTATACCTTGTTTTCTATTATTCCGATTAACACATAAATAATCAACATAATATGCTTGAAATTCTATGTTATTTTTGTTTTGGTTTTTATTATATATTTGTATATTTAATGGTCTACTTGTTATTGCACCAATTAGTTTTTTATCTTCAATTAAAGTACCTTTTTTTACATCATTTAGTAGGCAATGTTTATAAAATAATGAAATAAATGTAGGTGCGTTATGATTTTCAAAGTAAGGCATAATATTGTCTTTTTTTGGATAAAAAATATTGTCTTTTTCGCGTAAATAATTATATTGAATTAAATGTATAAAGTCTGATAACTGTTTGTTAGATAAACTATTAAAATTTGTTGTAAAAATATCTTTTAAATTAACATATTTGTTTATTTGTGGTAAATTATACCTAATAATACCAGCATTTACAAACCAATAATAAATATCATAAAAATGATATACAGGTTGTATTGCCCAAAATTTAAATTTTAATCTAATATAAATAAAAAATAATATAATAAATATTATTATTCCAAATAAAATATATAAAATTATCATATTAATTAAAATAAATATTATTAAATATTATTATAAACTAACAAATTATTTATTCATTTAATAATACTTCATCTTCATCTTCTTCATTATTATTAGCTTCATAAATTTCATATTTACTTTTTTTACTATTAAATCTGTTAATAAAATTATTAATTTCAACTATAATATAATTAAAAATATTATATAATTTATCAATTGTCATTTATTATATATTAAATTATATAATAAATAACTATTTATTAATTTATTTATTTTATTTATTTATTTTATTTATTTATTTTATTTATTTATTTTATTTATTTATTTTATTTTATTTTATTTATTTTATTAATTATTATTATTTATAAAATCTTGTAATTTACATAAATTACAAATTTCATTTTACATAATACGCTCAGGTATTTGTCTAAAAATTCCTAAACAAACATAACATATTTTATGATTACATGTAAAAGAACTATAATTAATTACTCTACTAGTACATACATTACATATAATATATGGTAATACTAAACTAGATGTTCTTTTTCTTTTTTTATTTATATTATTGGATGTACAATTTCCCATTTATTATTAACTAACAAAATTATTTATTTTTTTTACTTTTATCTATCACTGATTCTTTTACTATATTTTTAATAATCTTTTTATAACTAGCCATTTGTTCTTCTTCTGTACGCCCTGAAGTTGAATTTAGCATAATTTGATTAAACATATCATTTGATTTTGAATCATGGTATCGACAATTTGGATGTAGTTTTCTCCATTCATTTACATTATTAAAATTTTTTCTTGCTACTGCTTTTACAAATCGTAACATAAGTGGTTTCTCATCAGTTTCTTTTTCCCATTCTCCATCTGGATTTTTAACAAATAATGCTTCTCTTTTTAAATCAGTACAATGAAAAGGTCTTAACTCTTCTTCTAAATCTTTAAGCCCACGCATAATAATTCTAGTTATTCCTTCAACATATCCTAGATGAGCTGTAGCTTCTAACTCTTCTAATGTAGGTTGAAGATAATCAAGAAATTCATCAATTGTCATTGCATTTTTACAAGTTTCATTAAGATACATTTGAATATTAAACTGAGTGTTTTGTGTATTATTATTTATATTACCATTTACAATATTATTGTTAGTTGTATTAGTATTTTTAACTATTTCCATCATTTGTGTCATCATTTGATTAGTTTGGCTTAACATCATTTCTTTAAATTCATTATTTTGCTTTAATAATTCAAATACTAATTTAGCATCTGAAACTGTTATGTCACTAGGTTGCTCTTCTATATTTATTAATTGTGTTTCTGTATTTATTAATTGTTTTTCTATTTTACATTTTTGTTTATGACGCCATAAATTTTGTCTTGTAGTATAATGTTTACCACATTTACAATTATAATCATATATTTTTGGTTCAATACCATTATCTATATTTATGTGTTTTGTACTTGCCAAATGTTTTTTATAATCACTTTTTCTAAGAGTTAAATAGTTACATTTTTCACAAAAAAATGTTTGCTGTGCAATTTGAGAATTTTGAGAATCTAATATATTCATTCTTTAATATTTAAAAATATTATTTTTTTAAAGAATTTTACGAATATATTTTATCATGGACATTTTTAATATATAATAAAAAATAAAGTTTAATTTAATTAATTATTACTATTCATGGTCTAATTTTGTTTTAAGAATTTTATGTATTCATTTGTATTCCAAATTCTTAGGATTACAGTTAGTTCATATGTAAAATGTCTAAAAAATAAAAAAAGTTATGCTAACAAATAATTTACTATTTTTTTACAATTTAGAGCATTATGCTCACAACCCATTTTTCACAACTATTTTTTTTAAAACTTTTTTAAGAATTTGAAAAATGGACATTTTAAAATGTCCAAAATTGAAATTTTAAAATACTTTTTAGAAAAATTTTTTCAACTTTTTATAAAAGTAAAATTATAATATAAATTATAACATAAACTATTACTTAAATAAATAACAACTTTACTTTATAAAGTTTATAAAAATAGCTAGATAAATAAAAAATTAATTTGGCTTAGTAAAAATATATAAATATTGATATTCATATTGGCAATGAACTAAGTCTACTTGGGCTTTTAATATAAAGCCTGTTTGTTGTGCTAATTGAACAATTGTGTCTAATGGTTCCATATACATTATATGTTCATTTTTTCTTATTTTACCATCATGATCATTTTTAAATTTTTCTTCAAATTTGGCGATGTTAGTTTTATCATTAAGTTTAAAATCAGCAGAATAATTAAAATCATTAAACTTAACTTTTGTGCTAGTAATACGTTCTTTGGCGTAACGTTGTGGTGAAACAGATAGTAATGGATTACCAGGGGGTAGTATAGGGTCAAATTTATCTCGATCTACTAAATGAACAACTAATGTGCCACCAGGCATTAACCATTTATAACAATTTTGGAAAAATTGTTTTTTATCTTTAAAATAATACATAGTAAAATACATACAAATAATATGAGTAAATGTTTCTGGTTCAAATTGTGAAACATCTAATGCATCACCTTGTTTATATTTATTATCAGGATAGTTTTCTTTTGCTTTTGTAATCATACTTGGAGATAAATCAATTCCAATAGCTTCAAAACCCTTACTTTTTAAAGATGCAACATGATGTCCAGTTCCTGAGCCAATATCTAAAATAATGCTTTCACTAGTAGGAGAAGTTTTATTAACAATTTCACCAATTTCATATTCATCTTTCATATTATTATAAACAAGATAGTCGTAAATTTCAGCATAAAAATCATCATAAACATCACCACCTACTTTAGTAACAAGTTCGTCTTGTTGTTTAAAACCTTCATAAACACGATTATATCGAAAAGATTTAAATGTCATAATAATTAAAATAAACACTAAAGTCAGGATTAATATTTTTCCCCACATTGAAGCATTTGTATAAACTTTAAATGTACTCATTATTTCTCGGCCCAAATTATTTATAAATGTTCCCATATTCTTACTTTATATAAATATATTATAATTAAAACAATAATATTAATATTATTAATATTATTAATATAAATATAAATATAAATTCGTTTAAAAATTGTTTTGAATTTAGTAATAATTAGTAATTATAATGAATGAAATAGAAATAAATGATATTAGAGAAGAAAAACATTTTAAAGGCATAACATTTTCTGAGTTTAAAAAAACAGATGTTAAAAAAGAGCTACTAAATAGTTTAACTAAATCTAAAATAGAGCCATGTTGTTATTGGTCTGCTGAATTAATTTGTGCCGGACATTATGTAGACCTATGGGAAATAATAATTATGTTCTATTCTAAATTTATTCAATTAGCAAATCCTAAATTAGCAATTTATTTAGATTTACGAATTAAGAATTTTAAAGAACTTATAACAACTGGATTTTTAGAACAAGAGTTAAGACTTCGTAATAGTTCAAAAATGCGACGATTATTTTGCGAAGTAATGTGTGTTTTATGCGAAGCTAAACGTAAACATAGTTTTACTGAAATTAAAATAAAAAAAGAAGACTTTGACCTAACACAAATGACAGAACGATTTAAAGCACCTAAAATAGATTATGCTGAAAAAATATTTAAAAAAGATGATCCACGTGAGTTATTTATTGCTATAAATGAACTTGCATATAGCGTTTCAGAAGAAGGTAAAAATTGTATAGATGCATGTTATTGGATTGAATGGATAATAGAATCAGAAACAATTCGTAAAGCAAGAGGTGACTATATGAGATGTGAAAGACGTAAATTTGCTACTGTTGACCCAAAGTTACAAATGGAAACTATTTGGTTAATATGGGATATTTTACTAACAGAATCACTAAATAAAAACCAAATGATACAAAAAGTGATAAACAGTTTATTAAATATTTTTTGTTTAAAATATAGTCAAAATACACATAAAAAACGCAAATTAATTTTATATTTTGTTGTTAGTTTATTAACAGAACCAGTTAGTTTTACAGAAGACATTGTGGCAGACAAAGCAAAAATAGAAGTAGTTACGTCAAATATTAATAATGTTTATAAACAAATTAAAAAGAATGAACATAGTCCAGGAACAGACTATTTGTTTTCAAATATCAAGGCAAGTAATTTAGAAAAGACAATTGCTAAGTTAGAAACAATGAATAGTTTAGGAGCAGATTATCTTCCTCGAATTGATGAATAATAACTAATATATTTTATTAAAAATATCACTATATATTAAAAGTTATGCCATCAAAAACAAAAAGACGCGGTAAATTTGAATCATCTGGTAAACTAAGAAAGAATCCATCATCTATGACTTCTTATAATAAAAGTAGAAGTAGAAGCAGTTCTAGTAAATCTAGTAGTAGTAGTAAAAGTAGCAGAAGTACTTATGATGAAAGTAATAAACACACTTATACTACTGAACAAATAGTAAAAGTAATGCTTCAAATGCTTAATAATATTAAGTTATATCACTGGAATACATTTAGTTATCCTGAACATAAAGCAACCGATGAATTATATTCCTCTTTAGGTGATAATATTGACAAATTTGTTGAAATATTATTAGGCAAAGAACATAGTCGCATTAACTTAAAATATATTCAAGCAATTAAAATACATAGCTTAAATGATAAAAAGGCTTTAATTGAAAGTATTAATAGATATAAAATGTATTTAAATAATATGCCATCTTCTTTTGGCACAGATTTGTTAAATATTCGTGATGAAATATTAGGAGACTTAAATAAATTTTTATATTTATTAACTTTGAAATAAATAAAAATCTAACAAATTTTATAAATTATAAAATATATATAAATTATAAAATAATAATATATTAATGAGTTCTAGTTATAAAGATACTATTCCTAATGAAATGTCACCAATATCAAAAAAAGATAATTCCTTTTTATCAATGTTTAGTTCTATAGGTACTGGAACTAGTTCCAAATCAATTAGTAAAAAAAGCATTTTACCTAGTGTAACTAGTTCTACCAATGAAACAAATTATTTATGGTGGGTTATTGGCGGTATATTCTTTTTAGCTATTATTGGTATTAATGTTTTTACATATTTAGCAAAAGGAACTGAAGCTACTAGTGGTTTATTTTTACCTATTTATAATTGGTTTAGTGAACAAGTAGGTAAAATATTAGTATTTTTTGGATTTAGCACTTTAGAAACTACAAAACAAACAGTTCAAACAAGTGCTACTGGTACTAAAGCTGGTGTAGATGTAGTATCTGGTGTTACAACTGGTACTATTAATGCTATTGAAAATCCTATGGCACCTGTTTCATCTTTATTACCTTCTAGTTATACTAGCACAGGTATAAATGGAAAAACACCTTCTAAAGTAATAGATACTGCTACACCAATTGGACCTACACCTAGTCCTAACGAAGTAATGGGTAGAAAACAAAGTTTAGTAGACTTAGAAGAAAATACCTTAAATGCTGCTTTAAAAAATGCTTCTCAAACTAGTAGCCAGCCTATACCAAATGCTTCAGGAAAGTCGGGATGGTGCTATACAGGTATGGACCAAGGATTTCGTAATTGTGCCCCAGTAGGAGCAAATGATGTTTGTATGAGTGGAGATATTTTTCCCAGTCAAGATATTTGTATTAATCAGAATTTAAGAGTATAGTTAGCTTATAAGAAATAAAAAAATTGAAATATAATTAAAAAATTTATAAAAATAATATAAATAAAAATATCTTGTTAGACATTAATTAAATAAATAAACAAATGGATTTACTTGAAAAAAATGAAAGAGCTAGAATTAGAGAAAGAAATCTTCTTTTAAATAAGAAGAATAGAGCTGAAAGAAAAAGAAAAAGAGAAAAGCACCTTTGTTGCGGTGATCATGAAAAAATTAAAATTGGAAATACTGTTAATATTAGATTATGTCCTAATACTAGAAGAGATTTAACAAACAGATTATTAAACAAAAAATATATTAATAACTATATGATAAATATATGTTTTGATTGTGAATTATAAAATAATAATTGTTATCAAACTTAATTAATAAAAAAGTCGTCATTCACAATATATTTTTTTACATTTATAATAATTCATTATCTAACAAATTAGAAATTTCATTAGTCCAAAATGTGTTTCTAGTGCCATCATCATTAATTTTAGCCATATATTTAATTTTATTATTTAAAAAAACAAATGCTCTATCAGGCCAAGGTTTATAAATATTTTGAAAATTATTATCAATTTTATCCATTAAAATAGGAATAGTAGGATGAAATTCATCTAATAGTAGTTCAACCATTTTACGTCGTTGTTCAAGAGTCTTTGGTTGTTCGTAATTATATTGGTAACCAATTGGCCATCCACCAATAAAATTACCATCAGGATCTTTTTCAACAAAATGTGCTTCTAAAATATATACTATATAAATATCAGCCAAAGCTGAATACTTATTATAAAAAGCTTGATAAGCACTCATAGAGTCTCTAAATGGAGGTCATGTCATACTTCCAGCTAATATTATTAAGGGTTTATTAGGAGTTTGTAATGAACTAAGTATAATCTCATTACCGGATTTGTAATCAATTAAATTAGAATCAACTAAGTCGTCACCAACATGTAATGTTGGTATTTTAAAAATATTTAGTTTCATATAAAAAATACTATTTTTAATTTCATCATCATTCCAATAAGTAGATGGAATTTTCCAGTATTCTTTAAGAGATTCTTCATTATCAATATATCCATATTTTCTCAAAATATATTTTTGTATTTCAATTTCAATTCTAACAGGTTGGTAATTAACATTTTCTTTTGTTAAATAATATTGTTGAGTATAAATATCTTGTATATTTTTAGAATATCTAACATGTTGTTCTTCTTTTAACATTTCAAGAATTTTATCACGGGTAGTATTTTGTAAAATAAAATTAGCCATTAAAATAAATATTAAATTATATTTAAGTTATTTTAATTTAAAGATAATTAGATAAATAATAATAATAATGGCTAGTTTAAAAGAATTAGAAGAAGATATAAAACAGTTAATAGAAAGACAAAATAATAATAGTTTTAACTTTAAATTAAGTGATTCTTGTGTTGGTGATGAATATAAAAAAGCTGTAAAACAAAGCGAAGATGCTATAGATACACCATATAATAAACTTATTAATAATACATTAATGTTAGTAAAAGAACATGGACAACCATTTAATAAACAATCTAGTTATTCAAGAATGGCAGTAAGAGAACATGGTCAACCATATTTAGTTGAATTTGAACAAGAGTTAAAAAAATTACAAGATGAACGCCAAACTTTTATGATGATAAAAGAACATGGACAACCATATAATAATATTAATTCAAAAAAAAACAGTTGCTGAAAGAGTTTAAAATAAAATAACTTGAATAGTATTAGATTGTTGTGATTCTATACCATTAGCAGATGTTTTAATATAAATATTATAATTACCTGTATTTAATGGTAATATATAATTATTATTAGTTGAATTAACAGTAGTTACTAAATTGTTATTAATATAAATTAAAATAAAATTAACTATTAAACAATTGTTAGTTTCATATGTCCAATTTAATATAACATTATTTAAATTTATTGTATATGTTAAATAAGGTGTATATGGTTTTAATGCACTAGTAAAGCCTTTATAATTAATAGGCCACTTATTAGTACTATTATTCATTGTTAACCTCTGTCTAGGAAACCAAGTTTGAATATTATTATACCAACAAAGTTCTTCAATAGGTCCAGGAACATCAGAATCTGTTGTTAGATTACAATTTTTATTAGCAGGTTGAGAAAATGTTTCACCAGTGCAAATATTTTCAACTATATTACATAGAAGTGTTCCTTCATCTTGAATAACTATAGGATCTTCTATAATAATTTGTTGTAATGGAATGCTTTGATTACTATTAGTAGAGGGTGTAGGAGGAGATGGAGGTAAAGGCGGTTCACTAGGTCCAGATTGGTTAATTATAGTAGGTAAAGAATTATTTATAGGTGTAAAATGTGTTGAACATGTAACTGGTAAGGCAGTAGGTATACCATCAGTAGTAACATTTATAGCACCACTACGTTTTAGAGATTGAGTGTTAGGATTAGAATAACTTTGAGATTGAGTAGCCCATGTTGTATTACGATTAGTCCACATACCCTTAGCCATTTGGCTATAAATTTGTTGTTTTGTTAATTGAGAAGAATTTGCTTTATATTGTAAAATATTGCCTTTATTTATTTGTGCTAATCTATTATTAAATTCAATTATATTATTATCTATTTCTGTATTAAAAGGACAACTATTTTGAACTCTAGACCAAGCTCTAGGTGGATTTGGATTATATGACATTTATTATTTATTCTTATAATTAATAAATAATAATAAATATTTGATTATTATTATTTATTTTTATTTAAGTATTTGAGAAATACCAACGTAATGATAAAAAGTTATTATCAAGAATAGAACCAGCATTAAGTGAGTTGCCAATAGCTTTAGTATTAGGCCCTTTTTGAACTAAATTTTGAATAGCATTTGTGCCTAAAGCATAATTATAATAAAATAAGTCAGCAATTTTACCATTAAAACCACCATTTTTAGCTACATAAACATTACCATAATTTTGCTTAGGTACACCATGTAATTCATGACTTTTAGTAACTACACCATTAATATATACATCAAGCGTTTTGTTAGTACATCTAATAATAACATTAATCCATTTATTAAGAGGAATATCAGGTATAATTATTTCTTCATTTATAGTGGTATATGTATTCATCATAACAACTAGTGCGTTTGTATTAGGAGCAATATAAAGACCAGGTGCGTTATTAGGGAAGTTAAGACCTTTATCAGGTGTAGAATCGTTGCCTTTATAAAATACACATTTATACATTCCAGCAGGGTCTAAATCTTCAATATAGATCCAAACAGACCAAGTAAATTCAATGCCTTTATCAGCATTAACAGAACGTGGAATAGTAATAGCATCACTATAACTAGGATCTTGGTTAATAATAATTTGACTTTTAGCGCTAATAGTACCATCAATTAATTTGGGAGTATTACTTGGTCCTAAAAATTTTTCTAAAATATAAATACCAAAACGAAGCATAAGAGAAAAAACAATAATAACTAATAAAAGAAAAGCAATTTTACTAATAATACTAGTAGACTCTAAAAAACTTAATGACTGTGGTAAAGTATTTGTAGAACTACTATAACTAGTAGGCATTAATGGATTTGTAGTAGAACTCATTCTTATAATATAATTATATAATTTATATAAATAAATTAATCTAACAAATCAATTTCTTAAATAGTATAACTACTTTGTTCGTTTTCTCCATTCATAACAGATACTTTAACAGAGTAAGAACCAAATGTATTACCTAATAAGCTACCACCAAATCCATCTTGATAAATGTTCCAAGCTTTTTGAGGATCGCATGCTTCAGACCAATATTGAAATTTAGAAGTCCAACCAGCAAAACCACCATTAGGTGTAATATAAACAGGTGAATTAGAATCAATATAAGCTACTCCTGGTAATACACAAGTTTTAACTAATTTACCATCAATATAAACGTCTAAAGAACGTCCATATGCACTAACAATAAGATTTGTCCATTTTTGAATAGGAACATTAGCTACATTACAAGTATGAATAGTATGAGTTTTATTATCAGTGCTACTAGTGCTAGTATTAGCTGTAGGGTCAGCATAAACAGCTAAAGCAATTAATAAATTATTTTGAACAGCACCTAAAGTAACAGAAGGGCAAGGTTCAGTATTGTTAGCAGTCATACGTCCAAAAATAACTTTAGGCTCACCATATCTATAATTCCAATCATCAATATAAAACCAAATAGAATAAGAAAAGTTGCTAGCACTATTACTACTACTAGAAGATGCTAATTTAGAAGCTTCAATAGTTTGTGTAGTTTTACCGTCAGAAACATTAGTTAAAGTACTAGAATCTTTCATAGCATATTTAATTACAACAATAAGCAATACTATAATAATTACAGTCATAAAAATACTTTTTAATTCCATTCTAATATATTATACGTCTAGAAATAATATATTATTAATTTTGCTATATTTAGTTTATTTTATTTTTTTATTTAACTATTGGAGGATCCATAGATTTTAAACTTGTATAAATAGTATTGATTGTTAATATATCTAATGGTTTTTTAAAGAAGGCAACATTAGCAATACCACCACTTAATCCATTTTCTTGACCAAGAGTAATTTTATTAAATGCCATATATGGTGCTACTTCAATTGAAGATTTAACTAATTGGCCATTAATAAAAACATCTAAAGTTCCACCATGATAATTAATTACTATATTATTCCATTTTTGTAGTAAGAAATTAGTATCTTTATAAATAATTCTATCATTATTTTCATCTAATTCAATATTAATTGGCATATTTTTAACATTATTAATTAAATTATTAATTTTTGTACTATTGTTAGAAGAGCCTTCTAAATTAGTAACATTATTAGTAATTGAAATAGTTGAATCATTTTCGGATTTTGTTGTAATAAAAAGTGTATTAGTTGTAGGATTATATTTAATTGCTGGATTATTGCTAAAACTTAAAATATTAGATGAAGAATTAAATGAAGCATTGGTACTAGGAGGGTTTGAGTCAATAAAAGTCCAAAATGATAACCCATATGTGTAATCATAATTTATTTGGTCAGCTGTATTACTATTGCCTTTTGTAACATCATATAATTCATCTAATTCACCTATAGTTTTAGTAGTGCTTAATTTAATAGGTTCATTAAGAAGTTGGTTTCCGTCTTTCATATATTGTTTTTTAATTAATTGGGGACTAAAAAAGTAAGCAACAATAATAAGTATTTCAATAATAATTAAAGAAACAATAGTTTTGTCTGCTAGTTTATATTCGGCTAATAATGCTTGATAAGCATCTGTTATTAAACATGGAATATAAAATAAAATACTAAATAGTAGGCCAAAGATAGGCTTATCTAAAAAGCGTTTAAACCAATCAAACTGCATTAAAACTTTATATAAAATTCCTAGACCAATAATAGCAATAAGAATGTTTACAACAGTATTTGTTGTTTTACCTACAGTTGATTTAGAATTAGAATCTAGAACATAACTACCTAACCAATTAAAAAATAAAAATACAATAGATAATAAAACAAATACACCAATAATATAACCCATCTTAGAAAACATAGAACCAATAAATCCTTTGTTAGAATTACTATCACCTAATATATCTGGATTTTTAATTGCTACATTAAAATAACCCATTAAAGAAATAAATAGAATTATAAAGAAAACAGCTAATAAAATAATACTGCTAGAAATTGTATTTACATCTTTTAGATTTGGTTTAATATAAAAATTATAAATTGCAATTAATAACATAATACAAGCTAATAAAATTGTAAGTCTTTTAATAATACTACCAAAGTTAATACTACTTCCAGACCATAATTTAAGTGCTTGAAAAAATGTAACACATGTAAAAATAATTAGAAATATAGATGCTATAAATTTGTCATTTGTAACTTTTTCAGGATCTTTATTATTTTGACCGGTATACATAGTAACAAATGCTAATACTAATGAAACAATACCAGCTAATAACATTATCCACCATTGATTCCAATTGGATATAAAAGATTTAATATAATCAAAAACATTATTGCTACTAGTAGTACTACTATTTGTATTACTACTATATGGTTTCATTAAATAAATAATAAAACCTATTAAAACAGCTAATATAAGAACTGCACTAATAATAGAATAATATTTAGTGTCTTCTGTATTAAATTTATAAACACTAAAAAATATAATAGATATAAATGTTATTAATGCTGCTAAAATTAAAAATGCACTTAAATAACTTGCTTTACTAGATTCAGGATTAGATATATCAAAAAAAAGTCTAGAACCAATAATAGTAAAAATAATAATAGCTAATATAGAGCCTCCAATACCATATAGAGAAGCATTATTTTTTACAGGGTTTTTAATAAAAACAATAGCCATTATTACTAAGAATAGTACTGTAAAAGGTATCCACCATAATGGAGTAAAACATTCAAGTAAAGGAGTTATAAATGATGTATTATTTGAAGTAGTTTGTTTTGGATGAGTTCTATATATTTCAATAAGTGCACCAATAATAATAAAAAATAATATAGCAAAAGAAATAATAGCATATAATTTATTACTTCCTGCTTCAAATGGAACATATATAAATATTAATATACAAACAATAATTGTTATAATAAAAAGACCTAATAGCCAAAGAATTTTATTACTAACACTACGAATATCAGTTGTAATTCTTTGACTACTAGGTGTTACAACATTTAATGTGATATTATTAGGATCCATATTTTATATTGCTCTTATATTATAATTATATAATTTTATAATTATATAATTATAATTTATTTACATGTTCTCCATTGCTGTTTTTTTACCATGACATTCTCTACATAAAGCTACTAAATTAGATACATCATTACTACCGCCATGTTCCAATCTAACTTTATGATCTACTTCAAACCATGCATTTAATCGACTCTTACATTCGCCACATTTCCAATCTTGATTTGATGCTACATATTTCTTTTTTGTTTCACTTACAGAACGTTTTGTACTTTTACCAGGTTGTAATAAACGTCGTTCAGCATTAGTATTATTACCAGGCAAAATATTATTAAACCAATGTCCAGGATTTAGTTCTTGATTTGCTCCTTCCATAAAACTAGCTTGTCTAGATGTAAAATCAAAAATTGGACTAATTAAGTCCATAGATTGTTTATTAATTGGCATATATTTTACAGCATTATTTGCATATAATAGTAAATTTTTAGATTGTGATGGATTACGTTTTAAAATTAAATATATTGAAATTCCGACAAGAGCAATAGTTGCAATTTGTATATATTTCTTATAACTAACAAGAAATTTACTATATTTATAGTCATAATAAACATTATAAATTAAAATTCCAGTAATGCTAAAAATTATAAATTCTAATTTCATTTAATACCTAATATATTAATATAATTTAAATTATTATAAAGTATGATTAATAGTTTTTTCATTTTCTAATTTAACAGAATCTAACAAACCCTTACCCTTAGTATTACTATGTGTTTTTCTTTTACTAACTAATGAATTATACGTAAATAAACTAGTTTCTTTACTAGCTTTAAGAATTTGTCCTAAATTATGCAATTCTTTATATAATTCTTGAACATTAATAGGTATTAAAGGGTCTTCAAATAGAAAATGAACTATTAAGTATTTAAGTTTTTCAAATATTAATATTTCTTTACCAGAAAGTTTTGTAAAACGGTTATACATTTCTTCTAAAATAGAGCTATAAACCATAACAAATCCCCAAATATCAGCATTTTTTAAATAAATATTTTTAAAATAATCTGTTAAATTAATTTTTCCATTATTTGTATATTTTTGAATAATTTTTGTTAGATATTCAATTATATAATAGTAAGTAAAACTAAATTCAATAAAGTCAGCTTTAGTATCGCTATCTAACAAAGGTAAAAACTTAGAAGCTAATTGTGTGTTAATTTCATTAAGTAATTTGATATGCCCAGGACCTCTAATTTCATTCCAAGAATAAATATAATTAACAACAAATTCGCGTAGTTCAAAATAAGATGGCACAGTTCCATTAACACTATATTTATGTATAAATTCAGTATAACTTCTTAGAAAATCATCATTAAATAGAATAACAGAAAATGGAACATTATATTGAAATGGTCTACGATACATTCCTTTAGGTATATTACTATCGCCTTTATAAATAGTTGATAATCCCCAATCAATTAATCGTGTATTAAATAAATTATCAACTAATATGTTAGATTCTTTTATATCGCCATGATAAATATTTAATTTATTCATTGGAACAATACCTTTAACTAACAAATTAGCTAAGGATTTATTAAGTTTATAGAAAGACTCATAGTCAGTATATTTTTTAATATAATCGCTAATATCAATTCCACCATATGGCATGTTTAATGATAAAACTTTATCTAAAGAAGAATTTATACTATTCTCTGTAATGTTATCTTTATTAAGTGCTTTACATTTTTCACTATAATGTGATAAGTCTTCATTTGTTAGTTTATCTGGTTTACAAATTGAAATATTATCTATTAAAAAGTAATTAGTATAATTAGGAATTTTTTTTAAAATATGAATAAAACGCATTATTTCATTATATTCACTTTTAGCATGTTTAGAAGTCATTAGTTTACTGATTTGCCCATCAACTCGTTTTTTTCCAATACATTTTAATGCTGGTTTAAAAATGCAACCATATCCACCAGATGCTAATACTTTACCACCAGACTGTTCACCATTAAGATATTTTTTTGTCTTTAAATACTTTTTTCTATTATATTTTTTTTTGAATTTATTATTATTTTTTTTTGTTTTATTAGACATATTTACTTATTATATATTAAGAATTTATTTATTATTTGTTTTATTATTTTGTATTTAATTATAATATTATTTATCATATAAATAAACAATTAACCCAACTGCTCCTAATACAACACCAGTATAAATAAGTTTTTCTTTTATTCTATATTGGTCTTTTAATCGTATTTCTTTTGGCTTGTAATGTTCATAATAGTTTGTATAAAACTCCGTAATACTTATTTTTGGTTTTTCTAAATGCTCATTTACTTTATTATGTATAAAATGTACCCATCTAACAAAAGCATCACGTGAATCTAAATATGGTTGAACAGGATATTTATCTAATAACTTAATAAATTCACTCGCAGACTCTTCAATAGGCATAAATAGTGGCAAGTTTTGAATAAATTCATAAAACTTCTTTTTAGTAATATCATTTGGTCTATGTGGATATGTAAGTGCTATTGTATGTAAAAAAAACCAATAATGTGGTCCCCAAACTTCTGGACTTAAAATAGGTGGCATATTTAAAATAAATAATTAAAAAAAGTTATTTATTTTAACTTGTTTTATAATTATATTAAATAAATAATTAAATTTATAAAAAAGTTTAAAAAGATTTTTATATTATAAATAAAGAAATCTTTTATCATGATTAACTCACTTAATATTAAAAATAATATATGTAATAATTGTGGTAAACAAGGTCATATGTTTCATCAATGTAAGTTACCTATTACAAGTTATGGTATTGTAGCTTATAGATATGTAGATGACAATATACAATATCTTATGATTAGACGCAAAGATAGTTTTGGTTATATTGATTTTATTAGAGGCAAATATACACCACAAAATATTGAACAGGTTCAAAATATATTTAATGAAATGTCAGTTTTAGAAAGAGAACAAATTTTAGTAAATGATTTTCTGTATTTATGGAAAGAGATGTGGGGTGAAGCAAATAATGGAACACAATTTAAAAGTGAAGAATCTATTTCACATAAAAAATTTGACTTGTTAAAAAATGGTATTGTATTAGAAAATGGAGAAAAAATTACATTATCAGATATTGTAGCTAATTGTAATACAAATTGGCAAGAAACTGAATGGGAATTTCCTAAAGGTAGACGTAATAGTTTAGAAAAAGAATTAGATTGTGCCTTACGTGAATTTGAAGAAGAAACTGGAATATCATTTAATAACTTAAAAGTAATTGAAAATTTATTACCATTTGAAGAAATATTTATTGGTTCAAATAATAAATCATATAAACATAAATATTATATAGCATTTACTAACAAAATAATTGAACCAACTAACAATTATCAAATTACAGAAGTTAGTAAATTAGAATGGAAAACATTAGAACAATGTTTAGAATCAATTAGACCATATCATTTAGAAAAAAGACAACTAATCATTAATATAGATAAAATGCTTCAAGAATATAGAGTTTTATAAATATAAATATAAATAAGATAATAATAGTAGAAAATATTATTACTATAAAATAGTATATTATTATATAGTAATATGACTGATAAAAAAGAAAGGTATAATAAAGCAGTAGAAAAGTTTGATAAATTTTGTAGTAGAAGTGAAAACATGTATGATGATGTTTGTAATCGTCTTTTGTTAGAACAAGAATCTATTGAAAGAAATGAATCTGAATTAGAACCTACTTCTAATGATTATTTATATCCTACTTTAAATGATGTTAACTTTAATATTAAAATAGCACAAAAAAAAGAATTTAGTGATACACGTTATGATGGAGAATTAACCGATATTAAAACAAAGGCTGATGCACTTGCTAAGGTTGATTTTGAACTATCGCCTCATCAAGCATTTGTTAGAAATTTTATGTCATTTCAAACACCATATAATAGTTTATTATTATTTCATGGATTAGGTTCAGGTAAAACATGTAGTGCTATTGGTGTATGTGAAGAAATGCGTGATTATTTAAAGCAAATGGGTCTTCAAAAAAAGATTATTATTGTTGCTAGTCCTAACGTTCAAGATAACTTTAAACTACAATTATTTGATGAACGTAAACTAAAATTAGTAAATGATACATGGACTGTAAAAGGGTGTTTAGGAATGAAGTTATTAAAGGAAATTAATCCAACAAATTTAAAAGGTCTTAAAAAGGAACGTATTGTAGCACAAGTTAAAAGTTTAATTAATCAATGGTATTCTTTTATGGGTTACACACAATTTTCAAATGAAATTGTAAATATATCTGGTAAAGATGATAATGAAGCTGTTAGAATTCGCAATTTACAAAAAGAATTTAATGATAGTTTAATTGTTATTGATGAAGTTCATAATGTTAGTCCAGAAATAACAGAAAATAAAAATTTATCTAAAAATTTAATGTATTTAGTTTCAGTAGCAACTAACATTAGATTGTTATTATTATCTGCTACACCAATGTTTAATAGTAGTAAAGAAATAATTTGGCTTTTAAATTTAATGAATTTAAATGATCGTAGAGGTGTAGTAACAATTAGTGATATATTTGATAAAGACGGTAGATTAAAAGATAGTGGTCGAGATTTGTTAGTTAGAAAAGCAAATGGGTATATTTCATTTGTTAGAGGTGAAAATCCATATATTTTTCCATTTAGAGTTTATCCTAGTAAAGAAACTTTTGGTTACAATCATACATTTCATGATGAAGGTGAATATCCACGTTATCAAATGAATGGTAAGCCAATTAATAGAGATGATGTTATTAATAGATTACAAATTTATATTAGTAAAATAGGCGATGAACAAGAAATAGGATATAATTATATTATAGATAGATTACGAAATAAAGAAACCAAAAAAATATCAAAAAAAGGCAAAGAAATACAATTAGTAGGGTTTGAAGAGAAGGAATCATTTGGCTATACAGATTTAATGTTACCATTAGAAGCTTTAAATATTATTTATCCATTAGATGGATTAAAAAATCTACAAGTTAAAAAAACAATTAAAGAAGTAGCAAAAAGTAGTGAAAAAATACCAGATTTAGATTTAGATTCAGATAATGAAGTAGAAGATACTGATTTTAAAGAATTATTTGAAAATGGTCCTGAACCTGACAAAATATCTAATTTAGGAGAACAACGTGCAGAATCTGAATCAGAACCTTATTTTATTGAAGAAGATGAAGAATCTATACCAATTGAATTTGAAGAAGATACTATACCTACTAGTTCTAATATAAAAATAACATCAAAACCAATTGAATTTGAAGAGGAAGAAGATATTATACCTACTAGTTCTAATATAAAAATAACATCAGAGCCAATTGAATTTGAAGAGGAAGAAGAAATTATACCTACTAGTTCTAATATAAAAATAACATCAAAACCAATTGAATTTGAAGATGAAGAAGAAATTATACCTACTAGTTCTAATATAAAAATAACATCAGAGCCAATTGAATTTGAAGATGAAGAAGAAATTATACCTGTTAAATCTAACAAATTAATTACAGTTAAAAAAGGTTCATTAATAAATACATTACCACAAGTAAATGCTTTACCACAAAATATTGGTGTGGAAAATTTAGAAGTAGTTACAAAAGAATCTAACAAAGCAAGTAGTAAATCTGTTACAACAAAAGGTGGTTCTATATCAGATACTATATCTTTAGTTAGTAATAATAGTAATACTAGTAGTAATAGTAGTAGTAGTACTAGTAGTAAAAAGGGGCCATTAATAGTAGATGCTAAATTATTAACAGGCTTAAGTGGTTTACAAAGAGTAATGAATTTTATTGATACAAAAACACCATCTGTAAAAGGTGCATTTGAATATAAAGATCCAACTAACAAAATATTTTCTCCATCAGAAATAGGTAAATATAGTAATAAAATTAATGAAATATGTAAAGCAATTTATAATGCTAATACAGGACATGTTTCTGAAGGTATTATTTTAGTTTATTCTGCGTATATTGATGGTGGTTTAATACCTCTTGCATTAGCATTAGAAGAGATGGGTATGACTAGATATGGAGGTAAATCATTATTTAAAGAGCCACCTACAGACCCAGTAGACGCTAGAACTTTTAAACCTTTATCTAGCAATGATAAAGAAGATAGGAAGAACTTTATGCCAGCTACTTATACAATGATTACAGGTGATAGTCGTTTATCACCAAATAATGATGCTGAGGTGAAGGCAATTACAAGTGAAAATAATATATTAGGTGAAAAAATAAAGGTAGTATTAATTTCACAAGCAGGTTCAGAAGGTTTAGACTTTAAAGCAATTAGACAAATACATATAATGGAGCCATGGTATAATATGAATAGAATAGAACAAATTATAGGTCGTGGTGTACGTAATTTTTCACATAAAGATTTGCCATTCGAAAAACGAAATGTACAAATATTTTTACATGGAACAATTTTAACAAATAATCAAGAAGAGGCAGCAGATTTATACGTATATAGATTTGCTGAGAAGAAGGCAATTAAAATAGGTGAAGTAAGTCGATTATTAAAACAAACAGCTGTAGATTGTTTAATTAACGCGGAACAAATGGAGTTAACATATGATAATTTAAAAGACTATCAAAATATACCTGTAGAACAAATTTTAAGCACAGGTCAAGAGATACAAGATTTTAAAGTAGGAGATGTACCATATTCCTCAACATGTGATTATATGGAAACATGTGAATATAAATGTATACCAGATGATTCAGAGTTAGATGAAAATAAACTAAATTTTAATACATACAATGAAGCATTTATGTTAGTTAATTCAGATAAAATAATACAAAAAATAAAGCAATTATTTAGACATCGTTTCTTTTATAAAAAACAAGATTTATTTGGTTATATTAATACGCCAAAAAAATATCCAACAGTTCAAATTTACTCAGCACTAACACAAATGATTAATGATAATAGTGAATTTATAGTTGATAAATATGATCGAACTGGATTTTTAGTTAATATTGGTGACTATTATCTATTTCAACCAAGTGAACTTAATTATAAAAATATTTCATTATATGAAAGATCTGTGCCATTAGATTATAAACATGATATGATTAAAATAGATGTTAATCCTCCTGTAAAAGTTAGTACAATAAAACCAGTCGTTGATAAACGCAATTTAATAGTATTTGAAGAAGAAGGTGAAGAAGATGAAGTAGAAGTACTTGTTCCTAAAAAAATAGATAATTTAGCAGGTAAAAAATTAATTGAAAGAATGATTGCAGATTATAATATGGCAAGAGAATGGTTTAATAGACCAAATAGAAAAATGGATAAAGGTGAAGATAATTGGTATAAATTCTGTGGTATTGTAATGTGGAAGATGAGTCAAGAAGGTATACAAGTTAATGAATTAGAAGACTTTTTAATAGCACATATAATAGAATCGCTTAATTATAATGATAAACTAACATTGCTACATTATATTAACATAGATTGGAATAGTGATTGCAGTTCAATTGAAAATACTGATGATAGATTTATGTATAAAGTAAATGTATATTTTTGTAATAAGGTAATTAAACATAAAGGTATGACAGGAATGGTTTTATTTGAGACCTCTAGTGTTAGAGATTTAAGATTATTTATACTAAAAAACAATCATTGGATTACAGCAGAGCCTGAAGATATAAAGGATTTTGAGATGTATATAAATGCTACATATATGTTAGATAAAGAAGAATTAGCACAACATGTTGGTTTTATTGGATTTGAAAATAAAGCTAAATATATGATATTTAAAGTAAAAGATACTACTAAAAAGAGACATATTGGTTCACGTTGTGATCAAGCAGGTAAAATAAAAACAATCAAGTTATTAAATGAGATATTAGGCGATGAAGTGTTTGATAAAGAAAATACAAAAGGAGTAGTTCAATTAGAATTATGTGTTAGACAAGAACTATTATTACGTCATTTAGACAAAGAGGAAACTGATGGAAAACGTTGGTTTTTAGATGTAGAGACAGCAGTAGTTACAAATAATGAATAAATTTATAATAAAAAAATTGAAATAAAATTAATTAAATAATATAATGATATAAATAAATTATTATATTATACATATTAAATATAAAGAAATGGCAGAAGTTGAACAAAAAGAAGTAGTTAGTGCTAGACCTAGAACTTATAATAGATATAAAGATAAAAATGTACGTGCTGTTTATAATCGTACTCTAATTACTCGTAATATTACTTTACCAATTACTGCAATTGGTCAAAACTTAAAACAAACAATTGAAGAAACACTCAAATCAATAGTAGAAGGTAGATGTATTGTAGAGGGGTTTGTTAAAATAAATTCAGTTGAAATTATTACATATTCAAGTGGTGAAATTAAAGGAGAAAATGTATTATTTGAAGCAGTATTTTATTGTGATGTTTGTTTTCCAGTAGCAGGTATGTTATTGAATTGTGTTGTAAAAAATATTACTAAAGCAGGTATTAGAGCTGAATCAGCTGATGAAATGATTAGTCCATTTGTAGTATTTATTGCTAGAGACCATTATTTTGCAAATGATTATTTTAATAGTGTTGAAGAAGGTAAGAAAATTACTGCTCGTGTAATAGCACAAAGATTTGAATTAAATGATAAATATGTATCAGTAATAGCTGAATTAGTTCCTCCTAAAAAACAATATGGACCTACTACAACTCAAGTTAAACCTCGTTTAAATATTGAATTTGAGGAAGAAGAATAAATTAAAATGCCTAAATAATTTAAATATAACTTTGTTTATTTATTATATAAAGAAAATAATTTAAAAACAATGCTTTAATTAATATAATATACTTTTTTAATATGATTGAAGATGAAGAGCTAGAAGTAGATATAGAAGAAGAACAACTTGATATTCGCACTATTACATATATTAGAGATTCAATTGAAAATATGTCTAAATTTAATCAAATAGAAGTTTTAAAAATATTAAACGCTAACAAAGATGTAACAATTAATGAAAATAAATATGGTATTCATATTAATTTAACTGATTTATCTAACTCTATTTTAAGCGAGTTGCTTAATTTTGTTAATTATGTTACCGAACAAGAAAAAGATTTAAATAAGATTGAAAAACAAAAAGAGATATATAGAAATAATTATTTTGGAAAAGATATTAAAGATAATACTATATATACTAAGTAAGAACAAATAAATAATTAGATATGTATAATAATAAAAGAAATAACATTAATAGTACTAATATTAGTACTAATAGTAATATAAATAAGTATAATGATGTAATTACTAGATTACAAGATTATATGTTTACTGAAAAAAATTTAAAAATATTTAATAGTTTTTTAAATAATAATAACAATAATAATAATAATAATAATAATAATAATAAATTAGATAAAAAAACAATTATAGATAAAAAACAATTAAGTACATTTACACCAAGACAAAATGACACTTTATTTTGGTGTTTTTTTCTTATAAAGTATGGTGATTCATCATATGAAACTATTGGTAATCAACATTTTTTACGCGAAAAAGAAGAAAAATTTAAATATATTAACATTTTAAGAAATAATAAAGATTTATTAAAAATTAATAAAATTAAACCATTAAGTGAATTAGAAGATGATTTAGCTAATAAAGATAAAATTAGTATTAAAACTTTTGTAGCATTATGTATTATAGAAAAAATAAATATAATAGTTATTAATAAAAGAAAAATATTTGAATTTACTGGTAGTGATGATGAAAAAATATATTTAATAAATAAAGTAGTAGATCAAGATAAATATTATATAGATTTAGAAGTAACAAATGAAAAAATAAAAAAATATAGAGAAAATTATTATAGATGTGAAACAATAAATGACAATTTAAAGTCAATGACTAGTTATAAATTAGAAGAACTAATTGAACTAGCAAATAAATTAGATATTACTTTACCTAATGATAAAAAGAAACTATATAAAAAAGATGTTTATGAATTGTTAGTTCAATCTTTTTTATAATAAAATGATAGTATTAAATTCTTAATAATAAAATTGATTTAAATTTATATTATATATATAAATTATATAATATAAAATGAAGAAAAGTAATAATCCTGATATAGAAAAAGAGAGAAAGAACTCTCCACAAGAGTTATTATCTTCTATGTGTTATGATTATTTAACAGCACTTCAAAATGCTGATAGATATAATATACCAGAATTAGAAGTTAAATTTGGAACAAAGGGTTATAGAAATATTACTAAAATGGATTATGATAATGTTATTAAAAAACTTAATTCTGAAGGATATTTTTGTGTTAATAGTTCTGGTATACATACACTAAAAATATTTCCTGAATTACTAGATATTCGTAGTGGTGAAGTTAAAACATCTAATATTAGAGTAGAAATAGAAGGTCTTCTTGCTATACAAGAATATTGTAAGACAAATGATATTATGAAAATTATTAATAATAATAATTTTATAATTAATTTAATACAAAAAGTACATGGAAAGAACAAAGAAGGTAAATCTAGTTTAAAACCGGTTGATTTTAATGACTTTAATTTTCGAGTATCTTATTCTACTGAATCAAAAGTTAGTATGCGTGGTAAAGTAGCACAAGAATTATATGATAATTGGTCTAAATCTAAAAAAATGTTTCGTTATATTAATCGTGTTACATATATAAAACCAGGTACTCCATTTAAAATAGATATTTCAATTGTTAAAACATCTACTAAAAAAGATAGACAAATAATTAAAACTTATAATATAGATGAATCTAACGTTTTTAATAATCCAGAAATATTTGAAATTGAAATTGAAGCACATAATGAAAATATTAAAACTAAATATCCTATGGCTGAACCTGAATATGTAACTAATTTTTCAAAAGAAATATTAAGTGTTTCTAAAGTTATTTTATGTGGTTTACAAAAAACAAATTATCCAATTTCTTATACTGAACAAAATATCATTTTACACGATTACATGAAATTACTTTATAAAGAACAATATAATCCTGAAAAACGTATTTATCCAAGTGATTTTATTGGTCCTTCATCTAAAACTTTACAAATTAAACACATTGTACCTAAATCTGAAAATACTAATATTCCTAATATTCGCAAGGATTTTTGTGTAACTGATAAGGCTGATGGTCAACGTCATATGCTTTTTATTAATGGGGTTGGTCGTATTTATTTAATTAATAGTAATATGGAAGTTTTATTTACAGGAGCTAAAACTGAAGAAGAAAAATGCTTTAATAGTCTTATTGATGGAGAATTAATTTTACACGATAAAAATGGTCAATTTATTAATACATATGCAGCATTTGATATTTATTATTTAAACTTTGTTGATGTAAGAGCATTTGGTTTTATGCCTACAGAGAAAACTGATGATTATACTAAATTCAGATTACCTATTCTAAAAAACTTTATTAATATTTTAAAACCAATTGGTATTACAGAGAAATTTCAAGCTACTAAAACAACTCCTATAATTATTGAAAGTAAAAAATTTTATCCATTTTATAATACACAAGAAGCGAGAGCTGCAAATGCTAAACCTGATATGGATATATTTGATGCTTGTAATTATTTATTAAGTAATGTAAAAGATGGATTATATAAATATGTAACAGATGGTTTAATATTTACACATACAAAATATGGTGTTGGGTCAAATAGTATTAGAGAGGCAGGACCATTAAGAAAAGTTACATGGGAATATTCATTTAAATGGAAACCAGCTGAATATAATACAGTTGACTTTTTAGTTACTACTAAAAAAGGTGCTAATGATGACGATATTATTACTTCTGTTTATGAAGAAGGTATTAATATGTATCATGACAAACAACTAACCCAATATAAAACATTAATTTTAATGTGTGGCTTTGATGAGAAAAAACATGGTTTTATTAATCCATGTGCTGATGTATTAGAAGATAGATTACCTGAATATAATCCAGATATTTCTAAAAGTGATACTTATGTTCCAAAACGATTTGTTCCTACATCACCATATGATCCAAATGCTGGATTATGTAATATATTACTTCATAAAGATGCTTTAGGTAATTTACAAATGTTTACTGAAGAAAATGAAACATTTACTGATGGAACTATTGTTGAATTTAAACGTGATATGGAAAAAGATGGATTATTTAAATGGGTTCCTTTACGTGTTAGATATGATAAAACTTTTGAATTAAAACAAGGACTTAAAAATTATGGAAATGCATATAATGTTGCAAATGATGTTTGGTATTCTATTCATAATCCTATTACAGAAGAAATGATTTGTACTGGTAATAATATTCCTGAAATAACTACAGATGAAGATGTATATTATAGTCAAGAAACAAAAACAACTGATACTAAGTCATTACGTGATTTTCATAATTTATATGTTAAAAAGTTATTAATTCAAAATGTATCAAAACGTGGTAATACTTTAATAGATTTTGCTTGTGGTAAAGGTGGTGATTTTCCTAAGTGGATTGGAGCTAATTTATCATTTGTATTTGGAATTGATATATCGAAAGATAATTTGGAAAATCGCTTTAATGGAGCATGTGCTCGTTTCTTAAATTTTAGAAGAGAATATAAAAATATGCCTTATGCTTTATTTGTAAATGGTGATAGTAGTCTTAATATACGTTCAGGTCAAGCAATGTTAAATGACAAGGCAATACAAATTACAAAAGCTGTTTTTGGTCAAGGAACTAAAGACCCTAAATTAGGAGCAGGTGTTGTTAGACAATTTGGTAAAGGTGAAGGTGGATTTGATGTTACATCAATTCAATTTGCTATACACTATATGTTTGAAAGTCCTAAAACTTTTCATAATTTAATGCGAAATGTAGCTGAATGTACTAAGTTAGGAGGACATTTCATTGGAACAAGTTATGATGGTAAAACAGTATTTAATATGTTAAAACGTAAGAAAACTGGTGAAAGTATTAGTAGTTATTACCAAGGCAGAAAAATGTGGCAAGTTGTAAAAGATTATAGTAGTGAAGTATTTGATGATGACGAATCATGTTTAGGTTTTAAAATTTCAGTATTTCAAGAATCAATTAATCAACTTATTCCTGAATATTTAGTAAATTATGATTATTTAAATAGAATTATGGAAAATTATGGATTTGTTTTATTAACTAGAGAAGAAGCTAAACAGATTGGTATTCCAAATGGAACTGGAATGTTTAGTGAATTATTTAATAAAATGAAAAATGATATTACAAGAGATCCTAATAAGGGTCTTGATTATGGTACAGCTCCTTTAATGAAAGATTATGAAGAACAAATATCATTTTTAAATAGATATTTTATTTATAAAAAGATTAGAACTGTAAATGCTGAAAAGATTGCTAATAATTTCTTAGCTAAGTTGCCTTTAGAAGAATTTGATGATGTAATTGGAACACAAAAAACAAAAGAAATTGTTAAAGAGATAGAACAATCTAAAACAACAACTAAAGCTAAACGTTTAGACAAAAAATTAGTATTAGTTGCTGCAACTGAAGCAATGGAAACAGCACCTATTAGTAAACCAACTATTGTTTTTGAAGAAGAAGAAGAAATTATACCTGCAAAAGCTACACCTAAACCAATAACTAAAACTACACCTAAACCAATAACTAAAGCTACTGCTACTGCTAAAAAAACTAATACAATAGTTTTTGAAGAAGAATAGACTTTAAAATAAATATATTATGTTAAATCATATAAAAATTTATTATAATATATATTAAGACCCAATGAACTATTATTTATTACCTAAAAATACATTTAATATTAAAATTAGACTTAATTATAATAACATTATAGAGCCATATATATCAAATAGTTTAAACTTTTTTTTAAATAAAAAACAAGAACAATTAAATAAACAAATTGTAAATGAAGATGAACTAACAAATATTAAAAATGTAGTAAACTATCTAAATTGCGTGTTTTTTCCTAATAATAATTTTGTTAGTAGATTACCACAAATAAATCAAATATATTATGAATTAATTGAAGTTCTCTCAGTATCAAATATAAAAGATATATTAACTAATAAACAAACATTAATTAGTGCACATATTTCACCAAATTATAATATAACTAACAGTTTATTTACATCTTATAGAAGCAATAATTCATCTGATATATCTTATTGTTGTTCTTTTCAAAATAATTTTATAAATAATTTATTTTTTTTAAATAATGATACAACTAACAAATTAGACTTAATGTATTTTGAGTTTAAATTATCAGATTATAAAGATGTTAGATTATTGTCTAAAAATATTATTATAATACTATATTTAATTTGTAAAAATCTAACAAAAGGTGGAACAATTATATTTAAAATGGAATCATGCATTCATAAAATAGTTATTGAATTTTTATATATATGTTCTTCTTTTTTTGATAAAATGATTATGATAAAACCTGTTATTAGTAATGTAACAGATAATAATAAATTTTTTGTTTGTAAAGGATTTAATATTGATAAACCATTAATCAATAAATTATTAATTAACTTAGAAGAGACAGTATTTACATATCTTAATAATATTAATAATATGAGTAATATTATTAGTGGTGTATATATTGATTCTATAATTGAAAATAAAATTCCTTATTACTTTATTAATAAATTAGAAGAATTAAATGTTGTTATTGGTCAACAACAAATAGATAGTTTAGAGCAAACAATTTGTCTAATTAAAAATAAAAATAAAGAGGAAAAAATAGAAATTTTAAGAAAATCTAACATACCAAAAGCTATTCAATGGTGTGAAAAATTTAATGTACCTCATAATAAATTTAATGATAAACCAAATATTTTTTTAAAACGTAATGATTTTGAAAATATTAATATTAATAATGATAATACTAATAATTTAGATATTTAATATTTTATGGCTGTGTAGCACCAATATAATTACCTGCTGACTTTTGATTTAATGAAACATATGTATTATATATTTTTACTGGTTTTGAACATATATGTTTATTTTGTCTTTGTCCTTGAAAGAAAAATGGATTTCCAATATAAGTAGCTGGATCACATACTGGAGCTTTTTGTTTAAGTGTATTTTGTCTTTTATTTAAATAAGCATTCTTTTCAATAGTTGTTACATTTAGTTTTAGAGTACGTGTACTAGATGAAACACCACCTTGTTGAGCAAATTGTGGATTATTTGGCTTATAATATACACGTTTACATCCTTTTGGATTACTTGGTCCACTAATTAATGCTCCATTATATGGATTAGAAAATACTTCATCTATATAAATAATTGCTTGTTGTTTTTTATTATCTGGCAAAGATTGTATATATGCTCTAAATGCATCTAAACTAATTATATTTAATGTTAAAAAATTATTATAATCATCTAAACTAATAATACCTTTACTAAATAATACTTCAGCAAGTCTAGTAACAGTAGCTATTTCAATTGACTGATCAATTAATCCATTTGGATTACAATTAGCTACATAAAAATTTGTGGTAGCCAATGCACTACCTGGTTTAGCAGGTGTATTATAATTTAAGTCACCAGTACCTGGACCTGTTTGAAAATTAAATTCACGTTGTTCAAAAGTTTGACATCTATTATATAAATATTGACCTGTAGTTGTATAGTAATTCTTTTTTAAATTAGTACTAGCATAAATAACACGTTTTTTAGCTTTACTTTCTTGATTACAACATAAAACAGGATTAGTTACATTTGGCTCAGGTTTCTCTGATAAATCATTAATTGGTTGCCAATCAGAAACAATTCCAACACCTTTACATTCACGACAATCATATGGATTACCATTAGATTCTAATGTATTTTCTTTAATACTATATCTACCTGGATTATCCATCATCTGTTGAACCATTTTATCTTGAACTGATGATTTTACATGACGATTAGCGTTATAATCTACTTCTACTATTTCTGTTGGATTTTCAGGATTAGCTACAAGAATAGGAATTTTACTAGTTATACTTATACCACGACGATAATGTTTTATAGGACGAGGTTTGCCAAAAGGAGCAGGTGCTGCATTTAAAGGATCTTTATTAGTAAATGGTCGTAAATTACCAGCAGTTACACCAATAGGATTACTACGAATCCCAGTACCTTTCCAAGATTCATAACCACCTTGAGGTAATCTATTATTATATGAATTCATTCCAAGAGGATAAAATGCAGAAGACATTATATTATATTATTATATTATTATATAATAATATGTTTCTACATATTTTAATTGGATTTTTTGTAATTTTGTTAGTTTGGCAACTTTTAGCATTTTCTAAATCTTATGTTTTAGTTGAAGGTATGACAGATGATACAACTAGTAATACTGTTAATACTACTGCTAGTAATAGTGTTGAACCTCAAGTATCAGGAACATGTAGTGGTGACCCATTAGTATTAGCTAAAACAAATGCAGCTGATATTATCACATTACAAAAACGTGTTGATGAATTATCTGGACAAATAAATGAAATGGTAGCTAATCAACAATCACAAGCAACTGAGATGGTAGGTGGAGATATGAACCCAGAGATTACTGGTACTGATCAAGAGGAAGAACAAAATACTCCTGTTTAAAATAAAATAAAATAGTATATTATTATAATAATATAGTAAATGTCTAATAATATAAATAATATTGAAGAGAAAATGTTTGGTGCTACATATCCATATTATAAAAATATTAAATCTCCTACTGATATTGGTATGTCGGGTAAAGGTAATTTATCAGCACTTGGTAAGGATATAGAAGGTCTAAAAGAATATGTTGGACTACTTGTATCAGGCAAAAGCAAGGCTTCTAAAACTGGACAACCTTTAGGAAATAAATTTTTCTTACAAACTGGTGCTAAATGTAATGCTACTGATACTAATACTGATGTTGATAGATATATTTATATTAATAATGTACCGGAAGGAAATATACCATTTATATCAGCTGGTTTAGGTCAAAATTTTTCAGATTTTAGAGGTTTAATACCTGGCGTTTTAAGTAATATGAATGCACTAAATCCATATAAAATGATGCAAGCATTTTTTGCTGGTTCTAAACCAGATTGTCAACCAATTGAACTACAAACTATTGATATAAATAATAATAAATCAACTGAAACACATTATGTAGCTCTTATTGATATACAAAATATGGACCCTTGTAACTTTTTAAATAAAAAAAATCCGATTACAAAGGCAAAATGTAAACAAGGATTTACAACTATGGACCCCGAGGGAGAAGTAGAAGGTGAAGCAAAAGGCGAGTTAGAACAAACTAACAATATAAATAATGACTATTATTTACCATATTATGAGCCAGATGATATTATAATTCAAAGTTATTTAGCATCATTAGGTGTTTTAGGAATCTATATATTATATCGATTGGGTGATAAACTAACAAAATAGATTTATTTGTTAGATTTTTATATTTAATAAATCTAACAAATTTACTTTTTTCTATATCTTCTAGAACTTTTATTTTTTCTACTGCTTCTCTTACGTTTACCTCCCTTAATCCAATATGTAGGCTCTACTACCTTAATATCATTAACATTAGTTGCTAAAGATAGGTCTGGATATCCTACTTGGGCACCACCTCTTCTTTTTCTACTTTTACCTCCCCAAAATTTCCACCAAGGTTTTTTATTAGGATCTTCATATGTGTAACTTGGTGTAGGATTAGATATACTATCATATGTTTTAGTAGCATATTCAGTCGCACTATTATAAGCATTTTTAACAGAATCTAATACACTATTTAAACCAGAATTATTATTAGTAGGATATGTATTTGAATAAGTATTATTAGGATAAGTATTATTAGGATAAGTATTTGATGAAAAAAAATCTCCACCTCTATGTCTTCTTGTTTTTCTCATATTATACTATTAATATATATAATATTATAATAAAATTTTTTATTAAACACTTCTGCTTAGAATAGACTTAACAAGTTGAAAACCAGCTATAGCTCCACCTACTTGAGCTACAATATAAGGCATTAAATCATCTGTCGCTAGTTTACCAGCTTGTACCATAGCAATAGCAATAGCAGGATTAAACGCACCACCAGAAATTGCGCCACCCATAAAAACAGCTAATGCTAATGCTGCACCAATTGCTAAATAATTGTTAGTTGCAAATATAACAAAAGATAAAATAAAAGTACCAAAAAATTCTACTAAATATCTGTTATCCATTTATATTATATATCTTTTTATTTTTTTAATTAAGTCGGAAAAAAAAATAATATTTAATATCCAGTTCTAGGTAAAGAACCCCAACCATTTATACCAGGACTTCGTAAGCTAGTATTATAAATAGAACCTTTCTTTTTTGGAGCACATGAGCCACCAGAGCGAGCACGTTGTAAAGCACTACGTCTTAAACTAGTATCATAACTTTTAGATGATATAGGTGCTTCTAAAGGTAAGCCAACTTTATAAGCAGATTTACCAATAGCAACAGCCTTTAGCTGATTATTATACATAGATGATGGAATTGGTTGAATATAATTCATATGTGTAGAAATAGGTGTTTGCTTTTGTGTAGATTTGACTACATATGCAAAAGGAGCAGAAAGTTTAGCAATAGCACGATCAATCGCTTCTTGTTTTTTTGTTAGAGCAGTTGCTAAATATTGTTTACGCATATTAACATTCATATCATAGTTAACAGGTTCTTGACCAGGATAGAATTGTGGAGGTGTAGGACGTTGACCAACTAATGTACCATAATTATGATAGGCCATAGTAAAAGGATATTGATTAGTATTAAGAGGACCTTTAACTGGTGTATTAACATAAGTTCCACCAAAGCCAGCAGAACCTAAAGATGTAGAAATAGCATATGGATTAGACATTTAATATATAAAATGATAATAAATTATTAATTATTAATTATTATTTAAATAATTGCGTTAATATTTAGAAACTAATAATTATTATTTTTATAAAAAATAATATTTTATAATATTATAAAATGAAATCTACACGTATTTCTATTGATACAGATGGTAACTTAATTTTACCTATTACTCCTGCTACTGATAAAAACAATAAAACTATTGCTACAACTAAATTTGTTAGAGATGCTATTACTAATTATGCTACTGTAGCTGATGGTTCTATTACTACTCCTAAAATTGCTAACAATTCAATTGACTATTATCATTTAAAAAATAACTCTGTTGCTTGGGACAAATTACAAGCAGGTGCTGTAACAACAAATGCTTTAGTTAATTCTACATCTACATCTACAGGTGTAACAACTGCTAAAATTGCTGATACTGCTGTTACTGAAGCTAAAATTGGTTCTAGTGCTGTAACAAGTTCTAAAATTGCTGATAATGCTGTAACTAGTAATAAAATTTCTAATAGTGCAGTAACTAGTAATAAAATCGCTACTAGTGCTGTAACTAGTAATAAACTATCTAGTTCTATTTTAATTAATAACTTAACTGTTTCTAACCCTCCAAAACAAAATCTTACTGGACAATTATTAAAATATGTACAAAATCTTGATGGTGAAACACAAAATCCTTTTTATAGTTATTATCAATCTAGTGCTATTTCTAGTGATGGTCAGTATCAAACTGTTGTTACAAAAAATTATATTCTTATTAGTAATGATTTTGGTTCTAATTTTACTAAATATACTACTCATACTAAGTTAGGAGAAACAATATATAATTGCTCATCAATAGTTATGACTAGCGATGGACAAACTCAAATAATTGGTTCTGATAATTATTTAGGATTTAAATCTACTGATTATGGTGTAACATGGACATCAATGAGTTATATTTATTTAGCAAAATATATTGCTATGTCATATGATGGCACTAAAATTTTATATTCTAGAGGTGATTCTAATGGAAATGTATATTTATCAACTAATTCAGGCTTAAATTTTTCAACAATAAATTTACCAGGTATTAATCAACCATCTGTTATTGCTATTTCAGGTAATGGTCAATATATGATTGTTAGAAGTAATAAATCTTATATTTCTTCTGATGGTGGAAATAGTTGGAATGAAATTACTAATGTAAATTTGACGGTTGGTGCTAGTACTAGTGGTGTTTATACACCAAAAGTTTGTATGTCTTATACAGGACAATATATTGTTTCTACTCAAAATATTGATTATAGTGAAAAAACATATATATCAAATGATTATGGATCTAGTTGGAATGAATATAGTGGATTAGCTGGTTATGGTGCATCAATTTCCAGTGATGGTCAAATTATCTTAATTAATAAATATGGCTCAAAACACGTTTATTCAACTGATGGTGGTGTTACATTTAATAATAGTACATTAGATATTCCTGCTATTACATATAATTCAAGTAACTATCCATTAAATGGACCATATAGTTATAGTGATAATTTCCCACAAAATTATTTATTTTATAATCAAGGTTGCGCAATGAGCTCTGATGGTAAATATTTTTTAACTATGAATATTCATCAAACTATTGTTTTTGAAAATACATTTGTAACTATACCTGAATCAGGTTCTTTACAAGTTAAAAGTATGTCTACTGGTGTAGTAAAAAGTAATGTTTATGGAGTTTTAAGTAGTAGTACAATTGGTACTTCTGATATTGCTGATGGTGCTGTTACTAGTGATAAGATTGATTCTACTGTTGCTTCTAAATCATATGTTGACACAGCTATTAATAGTAGTTTTGGTTCTAAAATTGGATATGCAAAAGTTAGTTCTGGTTTTCTTAATTTTGTAAGCTATGCTGTAAATGATTTTAATATTCTTGGAATCAATTATACAAATTCATTATTAACTTCTAAATATGGTTCTGACACAAATATTACTGATATAAGTGGTAATCAATTTTATACTTGTACTATTAGTGGATTATATAATTTACAAGTAAATGTTGATGTGACAGCTAATAGTAATTATAGTTATACAATTAAAGTTATTAATATAGACATTAATAATAATAATTCTATATTATATACATCAACTAATACCACTTCTGATATAATTAATTATAATGCTTCATTTATTTATTTAAATAATGGTGATAAAATTAGTGTTTTTATTGATATGGTATCAACTGATGGTATTGTAATGGTTCCACCTGCTAAACTAATATTTAATAGTATTAGTATGGGTTGTTATTTAATGAATTCTAATAATTTATTAGTCTAAAATAATTGTTAATTTAATTTAATAATAATTAAAAATGTATTAATTATTATTTGTAATTATTTAATATCTTCTGATGTGTCTAATAGCAGACTGACTAGTATTATAATCATCACCACCATATGTGCGATCATTGTAATTCTTATTCATAGCTTTTTGTTTTAAATATGTAACATAGTCAGAACTATCATAAACATATTTAACATTACAAGCAGCAGCAGGAACATTATTAAGAGTTTGTAATTGACTCCAAATAACAGATGGAGTACAAGTAGCTTGAACGGCTCCTAAATGTCCCTTAATACCTTTAATGTTAGGTCTACTTTGAACACTTTGACAAGTTCCACCACAAGTAAAATTTTCACGACTTAAAAGATCACCAGCATTATTAACAGCACGAAAAGGAGTAGTAATACTTTGTTTTAGGCCATTGCGTTTAAGTTGGCTAGGATATGTAGTATTCCAAGCCTGTTTTAAAGTAAAACGAATTTGCTCAAATTCAGGATAACGTTTATCTACATTTTGAGTTACAGGAGGCATCCAACCGCGAATAGCACCACCTCTACTAGCAGGGTCAGTAGCATAAATAGCGAAGGCTTGATTGCTTCCATTAATAGGGCTTGTATATCCAATTGACATTTATATATAATATAGAATAATATTTTAATAAATTGTTTATTAAATTACTAAATCTAACAAATAAAAAAAATAAAATTTGTATATAATATATGTATAATCCTTTGTTAATAGTTTCAGCAATTGTATTAGTTGTTTTAGATTCAATTTATTTAACCTTAATTAAAGGGCATTTTTCCGCTTTAATTAAAAACATTCAAGGGTCACCATTAGTAGTAAATTATGTTGCCGCTGCGGTTTGCTACATATTCTTAATTACTGGCTTAAATTATTTTATTATTAAACCAAATAGAAGTATACAAGATGCATTTTTGTTAGGTTTAGTAATTTATGGAGTATATGAAACAACTAGTTATGCTTTATTTAAAGGATGGACTTTATTTACAGTAATAGTAGATACATTATGGGGTGGCATATTATTTGCCTTAACTACTTATATTGTTAGATTATTGCGATTTTAAAATAATAAATAAAAAATTTTTTATTATGTTTTTATAAAGTTAACAGTTGTTTTGTTTTATGCACTATTTGTAATATATCTTGGTACTACATTCATTGTCATCAGCTCTTGTGTAATTAATTTAAACGCATATGGTATTTCAACATAAGCAAAGTCTGTTCTATTATCACAAGTGCGACAATAATGAATATGTAACTTATCATTATATGCTGCTATTAAACCGCAACATTTACAAACATGTGCTTGATATTTGTCTGATGCATCATACATTCTACCTCTTGTAAATCTTGATGCACCATGTGATACCATACAATCACGTTCCATCTCACCAAATCTTAATCCACCATCACGTGATCTACCTTCAGCTGGCTGTCTAGTAAGATTTACCATTGGCCCAATTGATCTACTATGAGCCTTATCATTTACCATATGCTTAAGACGCTGATAAAATACTGGTCCCATAAATATACTTGTCTCAATTTGTTCACCAGTTAATCCACTATATAGTAGTTCATTACCATGTGCTTCATAACCAAGTGATAATAATTTTTTAGAAATATGATCTACACCTAAGTCACCAAAACTAGTTCCATCTCCAAATAAACCTAATTGAACTAATACCTTACCTAATAGAGTTTCTTTTAATTGTCCAATTGTCATACGTGATGGAATAGCATGAGGATTAATAATAATATCAGGTCTAATTCCATCTTTAGTAAAAGGCATATCTTCTTCAGGAATAATATTACCAACAGTTCCTTTCTGACCATGTCTCGAGCTAAACTTATCGCCAATTACTGGACGTCTCATAGCACGAACACGTACCTTAGCAAAACTATAGCCTTCGCCATTTCTATCAATATAATTCTTATCAATATAGCTTTCTTCATTTGTTCTATACATTTTACTTTGGTCTTCATATTTAATAACTTTAGTATGGTCATTACGATTTTCTTTAATAGGAGTAACCTTAGCAATAATAACATCACGATTTTCAACTAATGAGTTTTCAGGCATTACACCTTTAGAGTTAACCTTATCATAATTACCCATTTTCTTTCCTTTTGTTTTAGTAAAGTCAGGTTTACATCTAATTTCTTCATCACCATTTACTTTTTGTTTATCTTCATCCTTTTCAGTATGATAAAGTGTAATTTGAAATAGTCCACGTTCAATTGAACCCTTATTAACAAGTAATGAATCTTCTTGATTGTAACCAGTATGTGTCATAATTGCTACAGTAATATTACAACCAGATGGAATTTCATTTAACTTAATCATATTCATAACACGTGTGTCAACAAGTGGTCTACCAGGATAATTAAGAACATAAGCAGTTTTATCCATACGTTCATGATAATTTGTAACATATACACCCATTGCCTGCTTAGCCTGAGCACAATTACTTGATAGGAAATTATTAGTTGTTATAAATGTATGATTTTCTGATTCTACTTCAATATCAGCAACAAGTCCATCAGGCATTAGTTCAAAATTGGTAACTTTATTTTCTATTATTTTGTCTAATGTATCATTTAATGAATAAATACAAACTTCACAACCATTACTAATACTATCTTGTATAACTTGAATTGTTATCATACCATAATTTGTTAAAAGTTTATGGTCTAATGTAGCAGTAATTGTATTACCAGTGCTAGTATAAACTTTTATAATATTATATAAATTTCTAATAACAAATTGTCTAACAACAGTTGTGTTTATTAAATTAATTTTATTATTTAATATATCCTCACAATTAAAACATACAACCTCATCACCTAATTTAATATCTTTAATAGCTATTTTATTTCCATTAGTTAATAATACAGTTTCATTAATATCTAAACACTGATAAGTGTTTCTAGGAGATTGATTGTGTTCAGGAAATGGAATACAAGATGAAATTACACCTAGAATAGTTGACGGATGAATTTCACAATGAGTGAATTTATAAATATGGTTATCATCTTCTTTTTTAATCATATCTTTAGGTTTAGTAGCAATAAGAGAATAACTTTGTTCTTCAGGATCAATATATTCTAAAATTGCTTCACCAATTTTACAATTAGTAAATAAATCATCCCAACTAAGTTTACCTGCTTTAAGTTGACTAGTAATATCATTATTTAATAGTAAATTATTATTTTTTACACGTAATAATGGTCTAGTAATTCGACCACTATCATTACAAACTTTAATTTCTTTAGCCTTAAAATCAAATACAATAGATGTATAAATGTTAATAATACCTTTATATTTCATATCTTTTAGCATATAAAATAGTTGTTCAGGTTCATTGGAAATACCAATCCAACATCCATTAATAAATACTTTTACTTTATCATATAATTCATATGGTTTTAAATCAGTAACAGGAATTACATGAGGATTTACATAATCATATAATGATAAACTATTAGAATGAATTGTGACATGTGACATATAACTAATGCTTTTAACAACACCAACAGTAGCCCCCTCAGGCGTCTCACTTGGACAATTTGATAAAACGAAAGATGACGCTACAAACGAATGGTTATCAGACCTAGTAGTAAAATCATATACTAATTCTGGTTCAATTTCTTTAATGTATTCAATTGGAATACTAATACAACCATTATTACAAATATTTTCTTTAATAAAAGTATCATAAATAATATCAGTTGTAAAACGTGTGCTTTGAACTAATCCTTTTTTAAAGTTAGATATAACTTTTTGAACTTGTCTAATAGTTAAACCTGTTTTTTCAGATAATAAATTTGTTTTCTCAGTATTATAATTATTAATAATATATTCATAATCAATATCACGCTTAATTTTATTTTGTTCTCTAATCTTTAAATGTTCAATAATTGGAGCAGAGTTACGACGTTTTTCTTCACAATATGTGTAATTAATTATATTTGCATATTGTAGTAAATTTTCAGAACTCTTTTCAAATACTAATTGAACTTGTGTTTTATTATCTTTTACATCAACATTCTTAATACGACAATTAATTTTAAATTCATTAAACATATTAATAATTTGTGTCATATATTGAATTGTATCATTTAAATAATCATTATGTGTTGTTTGAATAGTAACCCCAAGATTAGGTTTAAAAGTTTTATCATTCTTTTGATAAGATAATCTAGAACCATCACCACCTTGAAAAGCTGATAAGAATTCACGTTTAATAGATAACTCAGCATTTACTAACCATTCTGGGAGTTGTCTAGACATTTCAGTTTTCTTACCAGCAAAAGCACCCATTAAATACATAAAGTAGGCAAATGAACCACTTTTAGATACAACCCATGTAGTTGATGTGCTTACTCTACCACTATGTTTATCTTCAAATTTATTAATACTTCTTTTAATTGATACATTTTCAAATCCTAAATTTTGTACATCATCTGCTACTTGATATACATCATATTCTTCTCCAAGATTAAATGAAGCTTGATAATAATTATTGTTATTATTATTTTCATTTCTAATTTCTAAATGCCCATCGGTATTTAATGCGCCAATTAATCTCGCAATTATTTTAAGCTTATTAATAGGAATTTGTATGTTTAAAAGATTTTTTTCTAATAAATCAATACGATAATGTTCTAATATATCATTTTCATTAATTATAACAATAGTAGAATTTGTATCAGCAATAGGTTCTACAGTATGACGAATAATTACTTTATCTTTTAAAACATCTAACTCACCAACTTTTTTCATTTCATATTTTCCATTACTAGTTTTAACTAAAAATGGATGATCAGCAGTTGCCTTAATTTTTCTACCACTAATTGTTTTAATTTCAAATAACTTATCAGGCATTTTACAAAAGTAATTATAAATATCTGATGGTTCATCTAATAAGCTTTCTCTATTAACTGTATTTACCCAATCTCCATCTTTGATATCTTTAATTTGCTTAGTATTAATTCTATTTGATAATAAAACATTAGAATCTCCTGTTAAACATAAAAATCCCCATGACGTGTTATGTAGTTTACGAGGAGGAATAAGTTTACCACTTTTATCAGTAGGTGTGCTAATTCTTCGTAAATGACTTAAAGATGATACATAGGTAAGACGATTAAGAACTTGTGCTACACCAACCTTAGTAGAATTAGAATTTTTAATACTGAAATCACCAGTAGATAAAGCACGTTTAAAACCATTTTCAATAGTAGTAGATTTAACAATTTTATAAATATTAGTTAAGTTAATAATATTAAGATAATCTTCTGTTGAACGCCAAGAACCGCTATTAATTTCTTTAATAATTTGTTTTTCCATATCTTTTACCATACGGTTAAAATTATTTCTAAATAAGTTATTAAGTGAAGTACCAGTTAAGTCAATACGTTTATTGAGATATGAATCTCTGTCATCAGCCTTAATCCATTCAAAGTGTGCTTGTAATAACTTATTAGCCATATAGCCTAAGAAATAGATTTTTTGTGCCATATTATGACAATGAGGAAATAAATCATTATGTAAAATATCAATAGCAAACTCCATCTTCTTTCTAGCACCAGTTTCTTTATCCATATTAATTGGAGTATAAATAGCTTGTGTAGTAATAAACTTAATTGCTTCATCCTTGGTCATATGCTTACTAGCTTCAATAATAGATGCTTGTAAACCATCTAACATAGTATTAGCTTGTTCACCTTCTAGACTTAATAAAATATATTCGCAAATTTGCTTATCAGATTCAATACCAAGTGCTCTAAACACAGTAAATAATGGAACAGGTTGTTTTAATCTAGGGATTTGAATACAAATAGGGAAGCCAAATCCAGTATTTTTAGAAGCAATCATCATATTAATTTGCTTAGGTGAAATACATTTAAAATCAGGAACGGATTTAATTTCAGCAGTCCAAGTATACTTTGTATTGTTCTTGGCAATATTAAAACAATAAACTTTATTTTCAGCTGCACGTTCTTGACCTAAAACAGTTTTTTCAGAACCATTAATAATAAAGTATCCACCTGCATCATACTTACATTCACCAGTATAAGTATTTTCAACATATTTATATTGGCTTAGCACACAAATATTAGACTTTAACATAATAGGTAATTTACCAATATGAATTTTAGGTAATTGTTTATAAAGTGTGTTAACATTATCAAGATTTTCACCACTGCGAACAATATATTTAATATTAATATCAATTGTCATAGCAGCAGCATAAGTAAAGTTACGTAAACGTGCTTCTTGAGGAAACATTAACTTAATAGCACCATTGTTTTCATGAATTTGTGGTCTATAAATATTTAAGTTTTCAAAGCTAATAAATGTTTCTAATGCATATTTGCCAGATATAGGATCAAAATCGTTTTCTGATTTAATATGAATAGTATTAAACATTTCAATAGTTTTAGGTATTTGTTGACTAACAAAGTCATTATAAGATTCTAATTGATGTCTAACAAGGCGTTCTAAATGTTGGTCTTTAAAGTAAGATTCGATAATATGCCAAGGAGTTTCAATAAAGTCATCATTCAAATTAAATACACTATTACTCATTTTGTTAATATCGTTTAATACGTTATTGCTTTCAATTATTTTATATGCCATTTTATTTTGGACTAAATTATTTATCAATTTTTTTTTAAGTAGTTTTAAAATTATATTATTTATTATTATTTTAATTAGTTTATTTGTAAAAATTATTTTCTTTTACAACGGGGCAAATATTTAGGAACATATTGGTAGGTTAAAATAGCTTTATTTAGGTTATTATTTTATAGTTTTTTTGTATTTATAAATAAGTAATAAACACAAATATAATGAGCACTATTAAAAAAACAATTCAAGTAAATCCTGAATTATTTAAAATGGGTGGAAATAGAACACGCAAAGCTGGTAAACCTGAAAAAGTTGTAGTACCTAAACCATTAATATCTCCTAACACTGTTAAAAATAAATTATTAAATAGACTACAAGAACGAAAAAAATCTGAGATTAAACATAATTTAGGAGTAAAACCACATATTTTGTTAGAAACAACTTCTGAATTAAATAGTGATAATAATGATAATAATGATGAATTTTTTAATGCTCTTAGTTATTTAACTGATTTTAAAAAGAAACAACAAGTCGATAATGAGAAAAAACGCTATGAAGAAAAAAAACGTCAAGATTTACTTAATAAAACTATTAAAAATCAATATAATGGGTTAGGACTAGGAACAAATTTAGATGTAAATCTTATTGGTGGCAATATACCTATTAATCTAGAATTAGACCCTAATCTAACAATTGATAATAATTTACCATCAGTTCCTATACAAAAATATAAAGTTGATAGTGATGTTGCAACTGGTTGCTTAAAAGGCGGTTATAAACCTACCTATAAATCTATGCTTAATCAAACACAACGTAATATACCAGTAATAAATTTACCAGAAATACTTACTGTTAATAGTACTGCAAATGTTGAAAGACAAAAAAAATTAGAACTAATTAAAGCTAAAATTAAAAATTTAGAAGAAGATAATAAACCTATTAAACATGCAATAATACCAGATCCTAATATTGTTGTAACAACTATTAATGAAGAATTAAAGGACTTAGAAAAAAGTAATGTTGCTCGTGTAATTGAAAAAGAACAAGAAATAGAACAAAGTGCTGGTAAAAAGTATTTAAAAAAAACAATTAAACGTAAATATACATTAGGAAAATCAAATATTTATAGAAAGGTTGGTATTTTAGTAGGTAATAAACAATCTAGAAAAAATGTAATAGAAGCACAAAAAGAACTTAAAAGAACATCAATGTCAGATATAAAAAAATACTTAAAACATCATGGTCTTATTAAAGTTGGTTCAACAGCATCAAATGATGTATTACGTAAAATGTATGAATCTGCTATTATGGCTGGTGAAATTACAAATATAAATAAAGAAACCATGATTCATAATTTTTTAAATGATGATTCTAACAAATAAATTAAGTATTGTTGTTTTACATATATTTTTATTAATTTTATATTTGTTAGATTTTTTAATATTGTAATATAATAAGTATATTACTATGGAAACCACTAAAAATAAATTACCTCAATATGTAAATGATTATTTTACAAGGTTAAAAATATATTTAAATAGTGATAAATTATTATATTATGGAAGTGTTCAACGTGATGATTATTTTCATGGTGGAAGTGATATTGATGTAGCTATATTTTGTGATAATGAACAAAGTACATTAAATAAACTTTTAAATTTTATTAAACGTCCAAAACAAAAAGTTAAAAAAATAGTTTGGCAATTAAGTTCAACTAACAAATTTGTTTATGGATATAAAGTTTCATATACTTATGAAGATGTTAGATATCCTGATAATACTTTTAGAGTAGAATTTGCTATTTATAATAATAAATTTGAAGATAGTATTGTAAAATTATATAAACGTAAATTTATTTTACCATGGTATATAACATTTTATTTGTTAGTTTTAAAAGTGTTATTTTATCGACTTCAACTAATTTCTTTAGAAAGTTATAAAAGTTTAAAAAATATTGGACTAACAAAATTTATTGGTATTCCCGATGAATTATTTATTGTACTTGACAATAATCCTGGGTTTTATAAATAATATATTATATTATATTAAATTAAAATTTATATTATTTAATAAAACTACTTAAAGACAATATAAGATATAATATAGTATACAAAATTATAACAATATAAAAATAATTTTATATTATTAAATAGAAATAATAATGTCGTTAATAAAAGATTACTTTTCTAAAACTGATTCATATAAACTAGAATATGGACAAAAAACAATTATTTTAATGCAAGTTGGTGCTTTTTTTGAAGTTTATGGACTTAAAGAACCTGAAACTGGTATTGTTAGTGGTTCCAATATTATGGATTTTTCTGTTATTTGCGATTTAAATGTTGTTGATAAAAAGGTTTGTGTTGGCAATTTTGATGTAGTTATGGCTGGATTTAAACTTAATTTTATTGATAAATTTATTAAAAAACTACAAGATAGTGGTTATACTACAGTTGTTATTACACAAGATGAAAATATGCCTAATGTTAGAGATGTGTTAGGAATTTATTCGCCAGGAACTTATTTTCCTGATAATGTAACAAATGAACTAACAAATAATTGTTGTTGTATTTGGATAGAACATATTAATAATGTTTCTATTATTAAAAAAAATAATGGTAAAAGCACTATTTGTGTTGGTGTTGGAAATATTGATATTTTTACAGGTAAAACAACTATGTTTGAATTTCAAGAAACTTATTTAGAAAATCCTACTACATTTGATGAGCTTGAACGTTTTATTTCTATTTATAATCCTAGTGAAACAATTTTAATATCTAATTTACCAGAAGAAAAAATAAATAATATTATTAAATATGCTAATATTCGCAGTCAAAGTATTCATAAAGTTTGTACATTAAATAATAATAATAATAATAATAATAATAATAATAATAATAATAATAATGTAAAACGTGCTAATAATTGTGAAAAACAAACTTATCAACGTGAACTTCTAACAAAATTTTATAAAATTTATGATTTTTCATCTTTTATTCAAATGTATAATAACTACCCTATTGCTACACAAGCCTTTTGTTATTTGTTAGATTTTGTATTTCAACATAATCCTGGTTTAGTAAATAAAATTAATGAACCGAATTTTGAAAATTTTGGTAATAGACTTATATTAGCTAATCATTCTTTAAAACAACTTAATATTATTGATGACATCGGTACTAATTCTAATAGTAAATATTCATCTGTTAGTAAAATGTTAAATGAATGTGTTACATCTATGGGAAAAAGAAAATTTTCACAATTATTTTTAAATCCTATTACTAATGAAACTGAATTAGAAAGTGAATATGCATTAACTGAATATTTAATGTTAGATTTTGAAAAATGTAAAGTTGTTAGATCTTTACTTACTGGAATTCGTGATTTAACAAAATTATGTAGACAAATTATTTTACATAAAGTTACACCAAAAGCATTATATCAGCTTTATAATAATATAGTAAGTATTAAAAATTTATATACAAATAATATTAGTTTTGATAATGTAATTATTAAGTATTTATCATGCAAAATTGATATTGCTAATTTGTTAGATTACTGTGATAATATTTTAAATTATTTAAATATTAATTTAGATATTGAGTTATGTAAAGATATTGATACATTAACTTCATTTGATACTAATTTTATTAAGTCAGGTGTTTCTACTGAATTAGATACTAACAATTTGTTGTTAGATAATTCACTTGTTAGTTTAAATCTTTGTAAAGATTATTTTAATAGTTTAATTATTCAATTTGAAACTAACAAAAAACTTAATAGTAAGTCTAGGTCTAAAGCTAAAGACAAAACAGATGATAATGATGCTGAAGAAAAAGAATATATTAAAATTTATGAAACAGATAAAACTAACATAATGTTAGTTGCAACTGATGCTAGATGTAAAAAACTAAAAGAATTACTACCTAAAAGCAATGATAATTCTAATATTATTTTAAATAATGGATTTGAACTAAATACATGTGTTAATAATATTGAATTTTATAAACAATCTTCTACTGCTAATACCATCAGTAGTTTACAAATTAATCAACTTTGTAAAGCTGTTAGTCAATCTAAATTACTCGTTAAAGATTTAATTAGTAAAGCCTTTTTACAGACAGTAAATGGTCTAGAAAATTTAGTTGATAAATTAGAAACTATTAGCAACTTTATAACCTACATTGATGTAGGCTATTGTAAGGCATGGTTAGCAACAAAATATCATTACTGTAGGCCAATAATTAATGGTTCTAATGAGTCATCATTTGTAGATGCCAATGGGTTACGTCATTGCCTTATTGAACAAATACAATGTGATGAATTATATGTTGCAAATGATATATATTTAGGTGAAAATGGTATATTACTATATGGAACAAATGCAGTTGGTAAAACTAGCTTTATACGTGCTATTGGTATTGCTGTTATTATGGCACAAGCTGGTATCTTTGTTCCTGCTACTAGTTTTAATTTTAAACCTTATAAATATATATTTACACGTATTCTAGGTAATGATAATTTGTTTGAAGGACTTTCTACATTTGCAGTTGAAATGTCTGAATTACGAACTATTTTACGATTAGCAGATAAAAATAGTTTGGTATTAGGAGACGAATTGTGCTCAGGAACTGAAAGTATTAGTGCTATTAGTATTTTTGTTGCAGGTATTAAACAACTATATGATAAACATAGTAGCTTTATTTTTGCTACACATTTACATGAAATTATTGGTTATGAAGAAATTAATAATATGCCTAATTTATTTTTAAAACATATGGCAGTTATTTATGATAAAGAACGGGATTGTTTAATATATGATAGAAGACTACAAGACGGCCCTGGTAATAATATGTATGGATTAGAAGTTTGCAAATCACTTGGCCTACCAGAAGACTTTTTAGAACTAGCTAACAATATTCGATTAAAATATAATCCAGAAAGCAGAAGCATATTAGATAAAAAGGGTAGCAGTTATAATGCTAAACAAATTAAAACTATTTGTGAAAAATGTGGTATAAGACCAGCCAAAGAGGTACATCATTTAGCACATCAACAAGATGCTGATAAAAATGGCATTATTAAAGCAAATGATAGTAGCCTTATATTTCATAAGAATAATAAAGCTAATCTTGTTAGTTTATGCGAAGAATGTCATAATGATTTTCATAATAATAATAAAAAAGTAAAAAAAGTAAAAACAACTAAAGGAACATTTGTTCAAGAAATTTCTATAAATATTAATAGTTAATGTTTCTTTCTACTATTTCTAATCTTTTTAGCTATTTTTTTATTATTCTTTTTAATAGTCTTTTTGACTTGCTTCTTATTTACTTTTCTTTTTGTTAAATACTTTTTTGCATTTTTAATCTTTTTAATTTTTTTTGTACCTCCTTTTTTAGGACTTGGAAATAAATTTTTATTTATTTTATCATTATCATTATCAATATCAATATCATTATCATTATTATCAGTAAGTTTTAATTTTTTTTGCGATGAATATGGAATTGTAATAGTTTGCGGTGAACCATTTAATTTATTTTTGCTTCCAATTGTTCTTATTATTGAACTATCTGTATTATTAATTATATTAGGAACGGACTCAATATCAGAGTTAAAATCTAAGTCAGAACCAGAATTAGAACCAGACATAGAACTTAAATCTGTTACTTGAAAAAAATTATTATCTTGTTGTAATGATACTTCTGCTGGTTTTTGTAATGATACTTCTGCTGGTTTTTGTAATGATACTTCTGCTGGTTTTTGTAATAATAATAGATCTAATAATAAATTATTTTGCTCTTGATAATTTATAATATCAGTAGTAATATATCCATTATTAATATTAATTATAACTTTGTCTGTATATGGATTTAATTGTTCAACTATATCATTTAATAATCCAGTATATTTTTCAATACAACTATTTATATCTATTTTATTTAAACTAATATTGTCTTCTTGATATTTTTTTGAACTACTAATAAACTCATTTAAATCATTAATAAGTTCAATAGAATTATTTAAATAAACTAAATATCCTATTTTATCAAATGTATTTGTTGTATTATAAATATTATTTATATCACTTAATATAAAATCAAGGTCATCTTTAATTTTGTCTATATCAGCTTGTTCAATAGGTTTTGCTTTTTGTAATTTAGAATCATCAATAGATTTATTATCTTCTAAACTATTTTGTGAATCATCAATAGATTCATTATCACCTATATAACCTTGTGAATCATTAATAGATTCATCATTAATAGATTCATTATCAATAGATTCATTATCACCTATATAACCATGTGAACCATCATTAGATTCATTATCACCTATATAACCTTGTGAACCATCATTAGATTCATTATCACCTATATAACCTTGTGAACCATCATTAGATTCAAAATCAGGTTGACTTTGTAAATAAACATCCGTAATATCTGGTGTCCCTGACCCACCATCTTGTTTAAAGTTGTTTAAAAGTTTTATTACTTTTTCTCCATATACTAATACATATTTATTAAACATTTGTGTTAATCTATCATTATTAATTACAATGCTTTTAGAATAATTAATATCACATACAGATTTTAAATAATTATTATAAATAAATGTAGGTATTTTAATACTTTGATATATATTTTGCATTTCTTCAGTAATAAGATTATTTATAATATTTATAGTGTTTATAGTTTTTTCATTATATTCTTGTCCTACTTCAATCATATTAAAACATTCTTGATTATCTATTAAAATAAAAAATGTACTAATTATTGAATTAATATTTTCAAAATTTATATTTGTTATTTTACTGTCAAAATCCTCTATTATATATAAAATATTTGATAATGCTAGTAAATCAGTTTGTTTATATTGATTAATATCTTTATTAATAATATCCTTCATTTTTAATATTTCAACTAACAAAATTAAATACATTGCATAAAATTTAGCGGACGAATAATAAAAATAACTACAAAATAAAGATGTAACATCATGTGGTTCATTTTCATTTAATTTAATTGTATATTTATATAATTCTATCTGTTTTCTACTTGTAGTATCTATATTTTCTATAAAATGTATACTTGTTAATATATTATATATATTTCCAATTATTTTATCTACTTTAGGTAAAATATCATTAGTAAAGTTTTTGTTTATATCTTTTATTTTATTTTTTATGTTACTATTTAGTTCATCTCTAGTTTGTTCATTTAGTTCAGTAGTAGTGTTATTAGGTGATTTATAATATTCAATTGTTTTAAATGTTGAACTTTCTTCACTAGAAGAACTTCCACTAGAAGCACTTTCTCTTGTTTTTTTTTTAGTAGGTCCACTAACTGTACTATTAATTGTTGATAATTGTTGTGTATTAATTATATAATCAATTAAAAAACCATCGCCTGATACAACAGATGTATTTGGATATTCACTTTTTAAAGCTAAACCATCATAAAAATACATTTGGTCACCAATTGTTTTAAAACTAACAAGTAAATTAATAATATTGTTAGAATTTAGTTCTATTTCTTCATGTTTATTAAATAAATTTGTAAATATATAAATTAATATATCAAAAAAACTTGTCCAATCAGTTTTTCTAGTTGTTTCTCCTTTTGTAGTAATAAAATTTATTTTATCTTTATAAATATTAACAACGTTATTTACTGTTCTTGATATGTTATTTATTGTAGCTAACTCAAATTTATTTGGTGTATTTATATATAAAGCAATATCTTCTATTGAAGGTGATAAATGTTGGTCTGTTGTATTAACTTCTAAAACAAGTGATTCGTAATTTTTGTAATAAAATTGTATTGTATAAGAGTTTGGTTTGTGTTCATTTTTTGTAAAATTTGTAAATGCACAATAAACTGGTTCTTTTTTTATATGCGTATATAATAATTTATAAACTACTTTTTTATCATTTAATTTAAGTTGACTCTTTTTTCCTGGTGCAGGATCTATTAATCCTGCTAAGTAATAATATCCTGGTTTATTATTATATAATTGTTTAAAAAAATCATCAGTTAAATTAATAGCATCTTTTGAATAAGCCGTGCTATTTTCTCCAATTATATTTTTTAATAAACTTTCTTCTTTTGTAACATCATCATAATAATCAGTATCTTTACCATTTATTCTAATTATTATATCTTTTTCTGACTTTAAAGTATCTGTAACTAAACTTTTATAGTATGGTTCAGTCATTAACTTTTCAAAATTTATCATTGGATATATTTTTGGAACTTTTATATTAAAACATTCTTCATTATCATTTGTTAGTATAACTGTTTTTTCTTCTTTTAATTCAGATAAATTTATTAATTTATGAAGAGTTTGAGGACTTGAATCATTAGTTGCTGTTTGAATAATACTATTTCTACTATTACCATCACTATATTTTAATTCTAAATTATTTATTATATGATCAGCTGATAATATTTCTTTTATATTTTCTATTTTATTATTAAAATCATGAATACCATCTATATATCTAAATACAGCTAAATTTGGTATATATTCATTTTCTTTACCAGTTATCCCATTTACAAATATTATGTTGGTACCATCAGAATTTACACTATATTGAGATGCTGTAGAACTAGTAAATTCAGCTATTGGTGCTTGTATTACTTCTCTTTCTGCTTGAGCTGATTCTCTTACTTGCATTTCTTGTGTTAAACTTTTTTCTGGTATAACTTGTTGTAAAGATGATATATTTTCAATATTATCTTTATGTTGACTAGCAGTTTCATTCATTAATTGTATTTCTTCATTATCAAAAATAAAAGGATATAATTCTTTAAATTTATTATCATCTATAAAACTGTAAATTTCTGGATTTCTATTATTTATTTGTTCTGTGTCCATATTTATATTATATATTGATTATTTTTTATATAATATAATTTAATCTATTTACTTTCTGGTCTTTTTACTTTCTAGAACGTCTAGTCTTTCTACCTAAACCTAACATTCCCAACAACTTTTTAGCAGTGCGTTGTAAAAAAGGAACAGTTTTAGTAGCCTTTTTAGTAACAGTTTCTCCTACATCTTCTAATCCAACCTTTACTTTTCCCATAACTTTGTTAGATTTCTTCATAACTTCTTTCTTTATCGCTTTTGCAGATTTAGCCATTCTTATATTTTATATCAATAAAATAAAATATTATTAAAATGTTTTATTTTATTGATATAAATTAAATGAACGCAATAATACTCTTTATTCAAGAAAACTGGGCTCCTATTAGTGTATTAGTATTTGTTATATTATTTTTACTTACTATATTTACTATGACAAATATTAATTTTAAACCAGTTAAAAAAGAAGTTATTTATGAAAAAGAAATGATATTTCCTTTATCTTAACTTACTTATGTTTTATTCTGCTTATATATTAAGCCACCTGTATAATCTGAACTATGTAAATTAACAGGATTTTTATTTGAAAATAAAAATCTAAACCATATATCACTTTTAAAATATATAAAATAAATTATACTACAAATTAATAAATAAATTATAGTGCTTATATGATCCATATCATCCATATAATATATAATATATAATATATAATATATAATATATAATATTTATTTTATAAATAAACGAATAATAATCTATCAAACTTAAATATATTAAAAGTATTTATATTATATAATTAATGAATATACTTAATATAAATACTTTTAATGAAATTACAATTAATAATAAAACATTAGTTATTTGTGATATTGATGAAACTATATTAAAATTTGATAATATTAATTCTAAATGGTGGAAAGATACATTTAATTATTATTATTCATTAACGAATGATTATGATTATGCAGATAATAAAACTCTTGAATGTTGGAAAGAATATATTATTAATAATAAACCTAAACCAACTGATTATAAAGGATTAAATACTTTATTTAATAATATAAATAAAACTAACAGTGAATTAATATTTATTACTGCTAGAACAAATGATTTAATAAACACAACTAACAATCATTTTAAAGATATAAATATATCAAATTTTAATTATAAAATATATCATATTGGTGATATTCCAAAAGGCGAATTTATTAAATCAAATATTCAAATAAATAAATTTAATAATATAATATTTATTGATGATTTAATAACTAACTTAGAATCAGTTTACGAACATTTTAATAATAAAATTATTTTATATAAATTTGAAATAAGTTAAGTTAAGTTAAGTTATTTAACTTAACTATTTTTATACCAGCATCACTAGCTAACTCTTGTACTAATGGATCATTTTTATAATCTTTTAAATATATTACTTTTTTTATACCAGTTGCAGCAATTGAACGAAAACAATTTAAACATGGATAATGTGTTATATATATTACTACATTACCTGTTTCTAAAATTGCACCTCTTTTAGCACAATCAGCTAATGCATTAACTTCACTATGTATAATTGATTGTTCATGATTGTCTCTAACACGACTAATATGCGGAGCATCAGGTAAAAACCCATTATAACCCATTGATACTAACCGATTATTTTTTACAATAACAGAACCTACTTTAAGACGTTGACATGGACTACGTTGAGAAGCAAGTAAAGCAATAGACATAAAATACTCATCCCATTCTAACCGACTATTGTTAGAATTTATTAAATTACAAAGTTGTGCAAACATTATTTTAATAATAAAATAATGTTTTTATATTGTTATTTATTTATTTATTGTACAGGAAAATAAATATATGCTATACCATCTCCACCTTTACCACCAGTATTAATACCAGTTTGACCACTACTATAACCAGCTCCTCCTCCTCCATCGCCATAAGTTGTAGCACCCTGTCCAATTCTTGATGATTGACTTGTATATCCACCTAGTATACCACCATAACCTTTATTACCAGCATTACCACCATATCCGTTTTGATTACCTCCACCACCACCACCACCATATGCTGTTTGTATTACTGATGTTAAATTAGAAACAATTGGAAAATAACTTAAACCAACTGAATTAACAGTTACAGTAGGACTATTTAGTCCATTAGTTTCACTATTTCCTCCATCACCTCCAATAGCAGTAATAACATTTATTCCTTGCAAAATATTAACAACCCCTCCATTACCTCCATTATTAACAGTAGATGTACCAGATGATGTAGTAACACCACCACCACATGTTATGTTATAAATATTTGCTATTACCCCAGATGGTGTTGTATAATTAACTAAAAGAGTTGTATTACCACCAGATTCTGGTAATCCACTACTACTAACACTTGTTCCACCAGCACCACCACCACCAATAGTAAGTGAAATTGTTGTGTTAGAATTTAAATTAGTACCTAAATAACAAGCAGAACCACCACCTCCACCACCTCCAGCTTTAAGACTACCATATGAACCCGCATTACCACCTCCACCACCTGCTACACAAATAATTGTAACCGAGTTTATATTTACATTAAAATTTACAGTTCCTGAACCCTTAGTAATAGTTATTAAGTTATAACCATTTATTATTTGTGATGTTGCAGTTCCTGAAATAGTAAATAAAGAATAATTTGGATTAAGTTGAAATAATTGATTTAAATCAGTTCCAGAATTTAATTTATAATTTGTTACTGGACTATGATTACCTGAAGTATATTGTTGAAATAATTGTCCTATATCCTGATTATTTACAATATATCCTGTAAATATATATTTGTATATATTTTTATTACTATAATTATTTATAATTAAACCATTATTAATTAATGTTAAAAAATATGTTTCACTATTTCCAATTGGACTAACTAATTGTTGCCATGTTTGTCCTGAATTTGTAGATAAAAATATTTGTCCTGTTTGTATAGTTGGTGTATAATAAAAATTAGAAAAATATAATTGTTGTCCAGATGCACTAATTACTGATGAAATATACGAGTTTGTATAATTAGTTGTTGTAGGTAAAGTGGTTACTAAACTAAATGTTATACTTGAATCATATGATATATATGTACCATTTTGTAGTGTAGTTATTAAAACTATTGTTCCATCAGAATTACATGATATATTTACAAAATCTGACGAAGGAAAAACATATGTACCATTTATCCATGAAAATGATGTTCCATTACTAGTTCCAATTTTATAACCTATGTTAGAAACTGCATAAATTTTTGTTCCATCACTAGAACAGCAAATAGATTTAAAAGTTTGTTGTGTTTCAAATGAAGTATAATTAACAAAAGCTCCATAATTATATATATTAGTTATACCATTTTGAGATTTATTATACATTTCACTACAAGCATACATAAGAGAACCATCACTACTAATAGCAACACTTGTTACAGGAACTATTATACTAAAAGATGATATAGTCCATGTATTACCATAGTCTGATGAAATATAAATTCCTTTTGAGGTATTATTTGCTATAGCAGTTCCACCAATAATTACATATTGACCAGAACTACTAGAAGCAATAGAATTTGCAAAAAAATTTAATATAGGACCAGTTATCCATGTTATACCACCATTTGTAGAATATTTTACTAGTGTTGTATTATTACTAGAATTTGAAAATATACTAACTAATTTTGTTCCTGTTGAATCAGAAGAAACATAATTATAATTGTAAGAAGAAAAAGTATCAATTACTGAATTTGTTAATGTTGGTTGAAATATATTTCCCAAATCTGTTCCATTTACATTATAGTTTGTTACTATACTCATTTAATTTAAATTAATATTATATTATTGTTTATAAAAAAAATTGAAATATTTTTTTATTATTTATAAAAATACAAATATAAATATTATTATTATTATTATTATATATAAAAAATGATTATTCCTATTAAATGTTTTACTTGTGGAACTGTTTTAGCTAATAAGTATCGCTATTATAAAGAAGAAGTACGTAAACGCAAAATTGCTCGTGACCTTCATGTTGATAAAGTTATTTATTTAACTAAAGAATATAGTGAAAAAACACCTGAAGGAGAAGTTTTAGATGAATTAGAACTTCATAAATATTGTTGTCGTAGCAAAATGCTTACTCATGTTGATATTGAATAAATAATTATAAATAAATTTTATTTTTATAAAAAGACACTACTAAATTATAATATAATTTTTATTTTTTATTGTGATATATTATAATATATTATGGTTAAATCAAGAAAGCAAAAGTTATGGAAGCAAAAAGGTTGTTCACATAGAAAATGTGGTAAATGTAGCATGTGTAAAAAAGGCGGCGACTCTCCTATTGCTCCATTAGCTATGTATGGCGGAATGTGTAGAAATTGTATGAATAAAAATTGTAGTTGTGTTACACCAAGTAAGATGTCTGGTGGTAGTAATGGTATATTTAATGGTGATATTCCTGGTCCTATTGTTGGTAATCATTGGTCTCCTAGTCCTGCTAATTGGCCTGGTGCTAATGGTTTAGGAGGAAGTAGTAATATTCTTTCTTATAATACTTATACACCTATAGATATATCTAGACAAATGGAATTAAGAGGAGGTATGCGAAGCAAAAGAAGTAAAAGAAGTAAAAGACGTGGTAGAAGAAGAACTACTAAAAGATTTAGAGGAGGTGGAATAATACCACAAGGATTAGTAAATTTAGGTCGTGATTTTGCGTTTAATATGGATAGTGCTTATAGAGCTTTAAATGGTATGCCTGCTCCAGTAAATCCATTACCATACAAAGATCAGTTTGCACAAGCAACAAAATATTAAAATTATATTATATAATTATCTTTACATATAATATAATAAAATGGTTTTTCCTAAGAAACTTGGACAATTATGTTCTCCTGCATTACTTTATTTTAGCATTTCTATGTTTGTAGTTATTATGACTATTTTTCAGAATTTAGGCAATAATAGAATGTATCGTATGGGTAATTATTCTTGTGCTGTTCCTAGCACTATGTTAGTTTTTGGAATTAAAATAATTTATATTTTATTCTGGACTTGGATTCTTAATTTAATGTGTAAAGATGGATATTCTAACATTGCTTGGTTTCTTGTTCTTCTTCCATTTATTCTTATGTTTATTCTTATTGCTCTTTTAATAATGAGTGATAAAAAAAAAGTAAAAAAAGAAGGTTTAACTAGAAAGCCAACTAATGTTGAACAATTCGTTGGTGGTATGTGTTCTTCTTGTGGTAATTAAATTTAATAAAATATGTATAAATTTAATAATATTTATACATATTAAGAGTAATAATTATGGTTAAAAAAGAAAAAAAATCTGGTTCTGGTATTTCATATGAAAAAAATGGTTGGTTATATGTTTCTATTAGTGGTGCACCTAAAAAACGTGGATACGATTATGGTTTTCTAGTAGCCGATGAAATGAAAAAAATATTTGAAATGCTTAATTTTAATATTATGGATCAATATGGTCTTGAATGGTCTTATTGTATTGAATTAGGTGTTAAATATTTAAAAGATACTATTAAAACTAATTTTTCTGAGTTTTATGAAGAAATGGAAGGCTTTGCTGAAGGATGTACTGCTGGTGGTACTAAAACTAATTTAGATGAAATTTTAGCTTGGAATAATATGTTTACTATTACTGAAAATCTTATTAATCTTGATATGGGTTCATTAGGGGCTTCTAGGGAAGGCGGTGCCTTACAAAGGGAAAGTGATTCGCTTTTTGCTTATAAAAGCAAAGAACAAACGGAACGTTGTAGTGCATTTATGGCTGTAGGTGATTGGACTGCTGATAGTAAAATTGTAATGGCACATAATAACTTTTCTGAATTTATTGATGGTCAATATGCTCGTGTTGTGTTAGATTTAAAACCTACTAATGGTGCTAGAATGCTAATTCAGGGATTTGTTGGTTGGATTTGGTCTGGTACTGATTTTTTTGTTACTAGTTATGGTATTATGGGAACAGAAACAACTATTGGTGGATTTAATAAATATGAAAATAATTGGCCTATTTCTTGTCGTATTAGACAAGCTATGCAATATGGTAAAACACTTGATGATTATGAAGAAATTTTACTTAAAGAAAACTCAGGTGATTATGCCAACTCTTGGCTTTTTGGCGATATAAATACTAATGAAATTATGCGCATTGAACTTGGCCTTAAATATCATAATACTGAACGTACTAAAAATGGATTTTTTATTGGATTTAATGCACCTTATGACCCTAAAATTCGAAATTTAGAATGTTCTAATACTGGTTTTGATGATGTTAGACGTCATCAAGGAGCTAGAAAAGTACGTTTAGCTGAACTAATGGAATGGGCTAAAGGTAAAATTGACATAGAAACCGCACAAAAAATAATAGGTGACCATTATGATGTATATTTAAAGAAAATTAATCCTTGTTCTCGTACAGTGTGCTCTCATTATGAATTAGATGCCCGTGAATATATGTCTGATCCTAGTAGACCAAAACCATTTGTAGCTCGTGGAGCATTAGATGGCAATGTATGTAACTCTAATATGGCTAAATCTATGTCTTTTAGTTTACGTTATGGTAATTCTTGTGGCACACCATTTATCGTCGAAGATTATATTAAAACTAATAGACAATATGAACGTCTAGCACCTTATTTACATGACAGACCTAGCCAACCATGGACAACATTTTCAATTACTGATGGACAAAAAAAAAGTAACAAATCTGTTTCTAAAAAAGACAATAAACTAACAAAAAAAAATAAAACTGTTAAAAATAAAGAATAAAAATAATATCTAACAAATTTTAAATATTATATATATTTTATAAAACTTATTATAGTAATAAAATTTTTTATAAATTTTATTTTTTATATAAAATTATATTTTTTATAAAAAAAAAGTTGAAAAAAATTTTCCAAAAAGTATTTTAAAATTTCAATTTTGGACATTTTAAAATGTCCATTTTTCAAAATCTTAAAAAAGTTTCAAAAAAAATAGTTGTGAAAAATGGGTTGTGAGCATAATGCTTTAAATTATAAAAAATTGTAAAATATTTGTGACGATACTTTTTTTTAAAAAAATTAATAAAATATATTTAGGGGATTTTTATATACCATTAATATATATGGAATTGGTATATAAAAATCCCCTACCTGAAAAATTTTTTTTTTGTAAATTTTGTGAATACAAAACCAGTAACAAAAAGGATTATAAAAAACATGTAAATACTGAAAAGCATAAAACTAATGAAGAATGGTATATAGCTCAGTGTATAAATATCCCCAAAAATCCTAATTTATCCCAGCCTGATAATACGTTTAAATGTTTATGTGGAAATCATTATAAATTTAAATCCGGATTATATAGGCATAAGAAAAAATGTAAAGTAGAAGAACAATTAATAAATACAGAAACTCAGATAATAAATATAGATGAACAATCAAATGATATAACAGTAACAGATGCAAAATTAGTATTTGAATTATTAAAACAAAATAATGAATTTAAAGAAATGATGTTAAGTCAAACAAATCAAATGATGTCACAAATAATGGAACTTGCAAAAAGTAATAATAACATAACTAACAATATTAATAATGGACAAATTCAAAACACACAAAACACACAGTTTAATATTCAAATGTATCTTAATGAAACTTGTAAAAATGCAATGACAATAGATGAATTTCTTGACTATTTACAACCTACATTAGAAGAATTAGAAGCAACAGCACATCTAGGATATGTTGAAGGTATTACAAGAATTATTATGCGCGGTTTAAAAGACTTAGAAGAGGAGTTAAGGCCTTTTCATTGTACTGATTTAAAAAGAGAAGCATTATTTGTAAAAAATCCTGATGGTGAATGGGAAAAAGAAACTGATGAGAAGCCATTAATGTTAAAATTTGTAAAAGCTGTTGCTAGAAAGAACTTTAATAATGTAAATGAATGGCGAAAATTGCATCCAAATTGTAGATTTCATGATTCAAAATCAAATGATATGTTTAATCAAATTATGTTAAATTCAACATCAGGACGCACAGAAGAAGAGCAAATGGCAAGTTATAAAAAAATTATTAAAAATATAGTAAAAGAATCCGTAATTGATAAAAGTAAAAAAAATAAATAAAATTAATTTTATTAATAAAATTAATAAAATTAATAAGATAATTAATAAGATTAATTATTATATAAAAAATAAGTTTATTATTATATTATAATATACAATGGAATCAATAACATGGAATATTATTGATAAATATTTTAAAGACAATCCTTATAATTTAGTAGCACATCATTTAGATTCATATAATGACTTTATTAATAAAGGTTTATTTCAAGTCTTTAAAGATAATAACCCTATTAGATTTATAGAGCGTGATGATAGTGAAAATATAGATAGTGATGTTAGAAATGAAGTTCTTCTTTATCTTGGTGGCAAAAATGGTGATAAAATTTATTATGGTAAACCTATTATTTATGATGAATCACATGCACATTATATGTATCCTAATCAAGCGCGACTTCGTAATATGACATATGGTTTTACAATACACTATGATGTAGATGTTGAATTTACTTTTTATGTTGGTGACCAAAAAATTCAAGAAACAATAGTTTTAGAAAAAATTTATTTGGGTAAATTTCCAATTATGCTTCATTCAAAGTTATGTATTTTACGAGGGATGTCAACTGAAACTAGATTTAATGCAGGTGAATGTAAAAATGATTTAGGTGGTTATTTTATTATTGATGGTAAAGAAAAAGTAATTTTGTGTCAAGAAAAGTTTGCTGATAATATGCTTTATGTTAGAAAAGGTAAAGAAGATGATGTATATAGTTTTTCTTGTGAAGTGCGTTCAGTTTCTGAAGATGTATCAAAACCAATACGTTATACATCAGTAAGAATGGTAGCACCTGATTCAAAATATACTAATAATCAAATTGTAGTTGATATTCCTAATGTTAGAAAACCAATTCCTTTATTTATTTTAATGAGGGCTTTAGGTGTATTATCAGACAAATCTATTATTGAATATTGTTTGTTAGATTTAGAAAAAAATAGTGAGATGGTTGATATGTTTATTCCATCAATCCATGATGCTAATCGTATATTTTGTCAAAAAACTGCGTTAGAATTTATTGCTACATTCACTAAAAGGCAAACTGTTAGTTCTGTATTAGATATTTTAATGAATTACTTTTTACCTCATATTGGTGAAAATAATTTCTTAGACAAAGCATATTATATTGGATTTATGGTTAATAAAATTTTAATGGTAGCAAAAGGATTAGAATCACCTACTGATAGAGATAATTTTAAATTTAAACGTGTTGAAACATCTGGTAACTTACTTTATCAACTTTTTAGAGAATATTATTTAATTCAAAAAAGAGAAATTTCTCTTAAAATTGATAAAGAATTCTATTACCACAAAGGCACATATAGAGAAAATTTTACTAGTTTGATTACTGATAATGTGAGAATGATTTTTAGCGACCGTACTGTTGAAACTGGATTTAAAAAAGCTTTTAAAGGTAACTGGGGGGCTGATGTAAATACTAAACGTTTAGGTGTAGTTCAAGACTTAAATCGTCTATCTTGGTTTACATTTATTTCACATTTAAGAAAAATTATATTGCCAATGGATTCTAGTTCAAAAGCTGTTGGTCCACATTTACTACATACTAGTCAATGGGGGTTTATTGATCCAATTGATACACCTGATGGTGGTAATATTGGTTTACATAAACATATGGCATTAAGTTGTGCTATTACTAATGGAACTAGTGGTGTACCTCTTATTAAATGGTTAAGAACTAATGCTGAACTAAAATTACTACAAGAATGTAGTAGAAAAATATTATCTGATAGTACAAAAGTATTTGTTAATGGTAATTGGGTAGGTGTTGTTAGTTATCCTATTGAAACAGTTAAATTAATTAAAGCTTATAGACGCAATGGTGTAATACCTGTTTATACTAGTGTATCATTTGATAGCGAACGTAATATTATATTTTTATATACAGATGATGGTAGATTAACTAGACCAATATTATATAAAGATGAAGAAACTAACAAAGTTAGTTTTGACAATAAAAAGGTCATTGAAATGATAGAAGATAAAAGTTATAGTTGGAAACAATTAGTTACTGGATTTAAAGAAAAGGCTGATCCTGATTTTAATATCCGTAATAATATTTTATATTTTGATATTCAACAATTATATCCTTCTATAAATAATATTAAAGAAGCTCTTGCATTTTTTAATGATAATAAAGCTATTATTGATTATGTAGATACTTCTGAAGAAGAAGGGTGTTTAATTGCTATTAAACCTAATCAATTAGAAGAAAATAAATATTATACAAATGTTGAATTAGATCCTTCTCTTATATTAGGTGTCATGGGTAACTCTATTATTTATCCTGAAAATAATCCTGTAACTCGTGATACTTTTTCTTGTGGTCAAAGTCGTCAAGCAGTTTCTATGTATAATAGTAATTATCAAGTACGCATGGACAAGATGGGAGTAATATTAAACTATGGTGAAACACCACTTGTAAAATCACGTTATTTAGAATATATTAATAGAGAAGAACAACCTTATGGTGTAAATGCAATTGTAGCTATTATGTGTTATACAGGTTATAATGTAGAAGATGCTATTTTGATTAATGAGGGTGCTATTCAACGCGGTCTTTTTAGAACAACATACTTTACAATGTATGAATCACATGAAGAAAAGTCAACACAAGGTGGTGTTAGTGCGATGTCATTTTTTACTAATATTGAATCTAAACAAAACATTGCTGGACTTAAACCAGGATGTGATTATAGTCAGTTAGACAAGTGGGGTCTTATTAAAGAAAATACCCCTGTAAATGATGAGACTATTTTAATTGGCAAGTTAACAACTGTATCAAGTAATAGAGATACATATATTGATGATTCATATAAACCTAAGAAAGGTCAGCTTGGATTTGTTGATAAATCATTTATTACAGATGGAGAGGAGGGTGTTAGAATTGCAAAAGTTAGAGTAAGAGAAGAACGTTTACCAGGTATTGGTGATAAGATGGCTTGTGCTTTACCTACTCAACAAGTTTTAACAAATAAAGGCTGGGTAGAAATTAAAGATATTGATATTACTACACATAAAGTTGCTACATTAGATGTAAATGGTAATATGTGTTACGAACATCCAGTTAATAAATTTATTTATGAACATAATGGTAAAATGTATTCAGTTAAAAATAAACAAGTTGAAGTAGTATGTACTTTAAATCATAAACTCTACGTTAGCAGGGAAACCAAGGTTTCCCCTACGTCCCCATCCTTTGAATTATTAGAAGCAGAATATATTAGAAATCAATTATGTAAATTTAAGCAAAATATGAATAATGTTTTACCTGATTTAGAAGATATTATAATTAATAATATTGTTATTAAAGCAACTGATTTTTTAACAAGTATATATTTTGATTATATATCTAGAGATCAAGAAACTAAATGGAATGATATATCCTCTATTTTTTTAACTGATAATAATTATAACTTGCCTGATTATGTATGGAAGTTATCTAATAAACAATGTAATTTATTATTACCAATATTAAAAAAAATAAGAACAGAATATTTAAGTTTAGCAAACGATATTTCGAGATTTTATGTTCATTGTGGTTATTCTGGAATTATTAAAATATCTAACAAAAATAAAAAACTATATAAAGTAGAATTAATTGAAAATAATGAACCTATTATTGATTTACAGGAAGGGGTTTCAGGGGAAACCTTGGTTTCCCTGATAGACTACTGCGGAAAAGTATACTGTATTGAAATGCCTTCGTCTCATTTATATTATATGAGAGAACATAAATTCGCACCATCTATGCTAATAGGAAATTCGAGAGCCGGACAAAAAGGAACCTTAGGTCTCATTATACCAGAGCAAGATATGCCATTTACAAAAGATGGAATTAGACCAGATTTAATTATTAATCCACACGCGATTCCATCTCGTATGACAATTGGTCAGCTAGTTGAAACACTATTTGGTAAAACATGTGCTGAATATGGAGCATTTGGTGACTGCACTGCATTTGTAAATAAAGGAACACATGCTAAATTATATGGTGAAATGTTAGTTAAAGCAGGTTTTCATTCATCAGCAAATGAAATATTATATAATGGTTTTACAGGACAGCAAATAAATGCTGAAGTTTTTATTGGTCCAACATATTATATGCGTTTGAAACACATGGTTAAAGATAAAATTAATTATCGTGCTAGAGGTAAACGCACATTACTAACAAGACAAACAAATCAAGGACGTGCTGATGATGGTGGTTTACGTATTGGTGAAATGGAGCGTGATGGTATTTTAGCACATGGTTGTTCTAATTTCTTAAATGAATCATATATGGTACGTGGTGATGAATATTATATGGCAGTATGTAATAAGACAGGATGTATAGCGGTGTATAATCCATCACAAAATATATTTTTAAGTCCATTAGCTGATGGTCCATTACAATTTAAAGATGCATTAAGTGGTGATAAAGTAATAGAAGTTAAGACAGTATATGGTCGTTCATTTAGTATTGTTAGAATTCCATATTCACTTAAATTATTAATTCAAGAGTTGCAAGCAATGAATGTACAAATGCGTTTAATTACAGAAGATAATATTGATCAACTAACAAATTTATCTTATGGTTCAGGTAACTTAAATAAATTATTAAATGCTGAAGGAGAGGAATTATATGGATTAATAGAAGAATATAAACAATTTATTGAAAGTGAAGAAAAGGAAATTGAAGCAGATATTGGAAAAACACAAACTAACAAATTTGCATTAGACCAAGTTTTAGAAGATGTTCGTGCTCAAGAAGATTTAGATTTTGGCAAATTATCACCAGATTATACTCCACAAGTATCACCAGATTATGCTCCACAAGTATCACCAGATTATGCTCCACAAGTATCACCAGATTATGCTCCACAAGTATCACCAGATTATTCTCAACAAGTATCACTCGAGAAAGAAGTTATTCCTAAGGGCTGGGAAAAAATAATTGACCCAAAAACAAAAACAGTTAAGTATTTTAATTTAAGAACTGGTGTAACAGTAGATAAATTGCCACAAGTAGCACCTATAGTATCATCTAGTTCAGTAGTAGAAAATGCTTTACCACCAGGTTGGAAAGAATATTTAGATAAAACACGTAATAAATTATATTATGTAAATACTATAACAAAAGAAAAAACATGGAATAAACCATTAATGGGAGGTAGTTCAATAGATTCAGATTTACTTAAATATTATGATCGTATGAGTTTAGAAGATAAAACAAAATTTAATATACTACCGCCAACTGAAAAAGAAGATATGCTAAAAATCGAAAGGTTAAAAGATGATAAACGTATTGAAGAAAAGTTTGAAGAACTACAAAAAGAACAAAAAGAAGAAGAAAAAGGATTTGTTAAATTAAATAATACAAATTATACTGTTCCACCTTTATTTGAAGTTAGTGAAAAAATAGAAAATAAAAATGAAGAAGAAAAATCTGTTACATTTGCAGATGTAAGTAAATCGGGATCTAATAGTAGTAGTGAAGCTAGTGGAGTTAAAAAAATAACAATATAAATAAATTAAAATAATAAAAAAATAAAATTGAAATAAAATTTTGATATAAATACTATAATATATTAAATATATAGTATAGTATAAATAATGGCAACCAAAAGCTCACAAAATTCTAGTAGTTTAATTACTTCTGTTTATAAATCCAGAATGGTTTTGTTAGAAATAATGAAATCAATTGGATATAATACAGATGATTATTCTGATTTTAGTATTAATGAAGTTAATTCTATGTTTGCTAATAAGCAATTAGACATGCTTTTAGAGCAAAGTGAAGAAGATGTTGATTTAAAAAAGAAAAAGAAAATATATATTAGATATTATTTAGCAAAAACACTTAGAACACAGGATAATATTCAAGAAATGATAGATGATTTATTTAATTTAGAAGAAATCCTAACAAAGGATGATATATTATATATTGTAATTAAAGAAGAAGTAAATGAAACATTAGAAAATTTATTAAAACATATTTGGGAACAAGATGGTATTTATATTGTAGTTCAAAGTCTTAAAAGATTACAATTTAATATTTTAAAACATACCTATGTACCACCCCATAGAGTTTTAAATAAAAGTGATGATAGAGAGATGCGTACAAAATATAACATTATGAATGATACACAGTTACCAGAGATTTCAAGATTTGACCCAGTAGCTAAGGCAATTTGTATTAGACCAGGTGAAGTTTGTGAAATTATTAGACCTAGTAAAACATCAATTAATTCAATATATTATAGAATCTGTGTTTAACGAAGTATAATGAAGTATAACGAAGTATAACAAAGTATAATAAATAAAATTATTAAAATTATATTACTATATAGTAATATAATATAGTAAATGGTAATAAAGTATAGTGATTATTATACAGAAAAATTAGAAGGTTATAATAGCCAATTTACATCAGCATTAGATGATTTTAAAAAATATTATGTGTTTTTTAACTTAAATCCTGAATCAGATGAATATAAAAATTCCTATGATAATGTAGTTCAACAAATTCAAACAGCTGTAAAAGAAGTAAATAATACTACAGATGAAATACAAAATGATGTTGAAATAATAAATAATACAATTAATATGTATAATTCTAAAATGGATAATCAAAGAAAATTAAATAAAGAATTTAATAATATTAATAGTTCTATTTCAGATAGTGAAAATGGTTCAGAAATAAGAAAAAGTGATTTTGTTAGTTTATATAATTCACAATATAAAATAAATTGGTTTACATTTGTTGGTATTATTTTAGCAATACTTATATTATTAAAAGTTTTTAAGGGACAACAATCACAAGACTATAATCCTGTTATATGGATTATATTACTTTTATTAATTGTGTTAGTTTATTGGGTATTATTAAAAATAACAACTTATTTTTTCCCTTTTAAACCATTAAAACTATAATAATTAAATTTATTTGTTAGTTTAAATAAAATATAAAAAATATTATTTTATTTAAATATAAAAATGTTTGCAATTAATAATTTAAATAGAGTAGATAAAAAGTTGTCTAAATATTTGTTAGATACATTAGATTTATCATTAAGAAAGAATTTGCATAATAATAATAATAATAATAATAATAATAATAATAATAATAATAATAATAATACAAATAGCCTTACTAACAATGATACAATAATTCTAACAAATAAGATACCAAATTCAAATACTTATTTTATAATAATTTATGGTTTTAGTTGCTTTATTGCAGGTTATTTTTTTGCTAATAAAACTTGTTAGATTTTTTTATATTATTATATTAGTAATAATAAATGTCAAATAATAATAATGTTAGTTCAGTTTTAAAAATAAAAGAACTAGAAAAAGAATATAATACTATTTTACTTCAATATGAACAAGCATATACAGATTATATTAATCAAATAAAACAAGATAAATTAAATCCATCTAACAAAACTTTAGAAAGTTTACCAGGACGTTCTTTTTGGGGAGATAAAGGTTTAAAAGAAGGTTCTGTTACAACTGAACAAGAATGTAAAGATATGTGTTTATCTAGTGAAAAATGTACTGGTGCTACTTATAATGCTAAAAAACGCTATTGTTGGGCAAGAGCTGGTGCTGGATTATTATCTGTTACTCCTGATACAACTGCATTAATTTCAAAAGGGTTAAAAGAAATTATAACTTTACGTAAATTAAATAATCGTTTACAACAAATAAATATAGAAATAGCTACTGAATTAGATAAATCTTATCCAGAAGCACAAGCAGAACAAAATGCAAATAAAGAAAAAAGAGATGAGCTAAAAAAAACATATATAATATTAGTAGATGAAAATGAAGAATTAGATAAAGCTATGAAAGAATATGAAAGAATAAATGGTGTGTATGAAGAAAATAGTTTAAATGTTGAAAAAGAGTCATATAGTTTAAGATTATGGACGTTATTAGCATTAATTTTAGTTATTATAACTATTTCAAAACAGGCTGGTTTAGAAAGACCAGGAACTAATGGTTTTTTTTGGATTGTAATTGTAATTATATTGCTATTAACATCATTTAGTTTAAATAAACCACAAGGGTTTATGTTATGGTTTATAGTAATTATGTTAGTTGTAATAATAAAATTTAGTGGCTAAAATATTTATATTTATTTATATTAAGTATGGACCTTAATATAAGTTTAGAACAAGGAAAACAATTTAAAAAGTTACAAAAAAATATTGATAAAAAAAAACCTGTAATAACTAACAACAAACCAATATTAAAAGAAGCATTTACTAATAATATTAATAAAGTTAATCAACAAGATATAATTAGTGAAATACAAGTATTACAAAAACAGTTTGATACTTTAATGTCTCAATATGTTAGTTTAAAGAATAATACTTTAACTCAAGATAAAAATTTAATTAAAAGAACTGATAGTAAATCTAACAAATTTTTAAATAATAATATTCAGTTAACAGATGGTACTAAAGGATATGTTAATAATTCAGGTGTAGTTAAATGGTACGGTACAGAAGATCTTTATAATTCTACAGCTGGTAAAAATGGATGTCCATCTAACAATAATATTTTATCAGTTAATTTTGCTCAAAGTGCTGAATATCAGACACCAGGAGCAAATATTCCAGTTGAACCTGCTTTAAAAGTTGGAACATATATGTTAAATGGTCAAGGTTGTGGTAATGAAGGCAAAAATGTCTTTGTTAGTAAAATGATAAATTCTAACAAATCAACAAATATTGGTTGTTATAATAATACTAATAGTGATGCTTTATTAAAAACCGATTTAACTAACACCACATTTGAAAAATGTAAACAATATGCCATAAGTAATGCTTATAAATTATTTGGGTTAGGCGATTATAATACTACTAATAATATAGGAACATGTTATGTAGGTAATGATAAAACAAAAGCAACACAATATGTAGATGCTAAAAATATTAATACACCTGTAGCAATTTGGACATCAAATACAAATGGAAAAGGTGTATCATTTTTAACTATTTCAACTGAAGGTAGTATACAGCTTTGTGGAACAGATGGTTCTATTATTTATGAAACTATAAAAGATAGTACATGTACCAAATCATATAGCATTAGTAAACAAACAGATGTAAATGGTAATGATATTAGTCATTTAACTAATACTACATTATCAAAATGCCAACAAGCATGTTATGATAATCCACAATGCAGTGGATTTACATTAAATAATAGTACAAATTCAGAATGTTGGTTAAAATCTAATACTAATAAAACAACTAGTGGTTCTGGAAAAGATTTATATAGTCGTTTACCAAAAAAATCAAACATGTCTAATTGTGTTTTCTTTTTAACATTACAAGCAGATGGTAATTTATGTATATATAGAGGTACAAGTCCGCAAAATAATAAAGGAGGTGGTGCTATTTGGTGTACAATGACAAATGGTAAACAACAACAAGCAAATACTAATTGGTTATCTAGTAAAGGTAAATATGGAAAATCATTTTTAACAAGTGGACAAACTCTTTCTTTAGGAGAATGGATTGGTTCAGATGATGGTAAAATGCGTTTAATTTTACAAGAAGATGGCAATTTAGTTTTATATACATCAACTAATTCACCTGGTTGTATAACTAATACAAAAGATAATATGATTTATGGTGCACAAGGTGTTTTATCTGTTTATGAATTAGATAATGTTGGTATAAAAGATAATATAGGTAAAGTAGGATATGTAGATGAAGATTCTAATTTAAGAGAATATCCAAATTCAATGATAGGAACTAGTAATGATTATATTATGTATCAAAATATGAATTTATTAGGCCAAAGTCCATTAGTAACAAGTAATACAACAAGTGTAGAAGATTGTCAGCAACAATGCAGTAATAATAATGACTGTAAAGCATATACATTTCAGCAAGGTTCTAATGTATGTTATCAATATGGCGATATTAATAAAAGTAATAGTACTATAATGCCAACAGATGGTATTACATTAGGTCAACGAAGACCAAAATTATTAAATGATGCTAGTTGTGGTTTAGATTATACAGAAATTGATACAAATCAATGGCAAACCTATAATAAAGGAGAGCAAATGTCATCAACAACAAAATGTGGATATGCGTTAATAAATGAAGACAACCAAAAGAAATTAGAAGAAGTTAAAAAACAAATAGTAGATGTATCTAACAAATTAATTGAAAAAACAGAACAAGTGGCTAATTCAAATCAAAAAATAAATCAAAATTTAAATGTAGATAAAGATAGACTAAAACAAAGATTGCAATATTATAATAATATTAAAAATAAAATACAAAATGAACCAAAAACAAATATTGAAAGTTTTTTAAATATGAATGATGTAACAGCAATGTTAGGTGATTCAAATATAAATGTTTTATCAGCAAATTATAATTATATTTTATGGTCAATATTTGCTTTAGGATTAGCAACTATTACATTAAAACATATTAATAAATAAATTAATTATTGTTATATAAAATAATTAAAATACTTATTTTATATAAATTATCTATATTTTATATAATGGGAACTAATAATGATGAATCAATAGTATCTATAATGAAAGAAAGAAATGAACAAACATTAGCAGATATTCAAAACTTACAAAAAATAGAAAAAGAATTATATACTAGTTTAGAAAGTGGTGTAAATAATTTAACTGCCGAAGAAAAACAAAAATTAGTTGATAGAATTAGCGAAATTTTTCAACTTCGTACAAATTTATATGCTAATTTAAGTAATATGGTTGAGTTTTATAGTGCTAATCAGGTATCAGCCCAAAATAACTATAACCAACAAATAATTGCTATTAAAATTGTTGAAGATGAGTTAGCAAATTCTAGAGAGAAGCTAAAGAAGTTACAAGAAGATAAAACTAACAAATTAAAATTAGTAGAAATTAACACTTATTATAGTAAAAGTTATAATGCTAAAACTTATATTATGAAAGTAATTGTTTATATGTGTATTCCAATATTACTTTTAGCAGTATTAAATAATAATGGTTTAATACCAACCGGTTTATATGCTTTTATTTCAATTGCTATAATGGTTATTGGTATATATTTAATAGGAGCACAATTAATTGATATTACAAATAGAGATGATATGAATTATGATGAATATGATTGGAAATTTGATAAATCTCAAGCACCAGATGATAGTGCTAGTTCTAATAGTAGTAATAGTGGTTCTAATGCTAAAGACCCTTGGATAACACCTACTATAACATGTGTAGGTCAATCATGTTGCCCACCAGGTAGTGGACTTACATATGATCCTACATTAAATGTTTGTCTTACTACTGCTAGTAGTAATGGAAATAGTGCTAGTAAAGAAAGTATGGCAAATATGACATTTAGTAAATATGCTATGAATAATCCATTACCAAGTACATATTTAACTAACAAATCAGTTCAACCATATAGTCAAAAATACAATAAATATGTTAGTGTTTAATAAAAATAATAATTAATATTATTAATTATATTGTAATTAATAATATATCATAATATATTAAGTATTATAATATAATGGAAGAACAAGTACCACCAGAATTAATAAAATGTCAACAAGATTCAACTAACAAATTAAATAATTTAATAGACCAATATTCAAAACAAGTTATGTGTGGACCTGATTGCCAGCGTGAAAAAAATACTGCTAATTTAAAACAAAAATATTTGGATGCGAGAGCTAATATAGAGCAAGGTCCTACTGCATTGGCACAAGCAAAAAAAAACTATTATACTTATGTAGGTGGTGAAGGAGCATATACAAAAGTATTACAAACAGATTTAAAAGCAGAAGCAGAATTAATAGCAAAAGAGTTACAAAAAGAGTTTGATAGATTATATAATAATGCTTTAACTATGAATACATATTATGATGGTATTTTAAATTCATATAACAATACAGCTGAATTATATAGTAACTATACTAACAAAAATTTGTTAGATGAACAAAAAATAAAAAATAATAATAGTGATATTCTAACAAATGATAGAAAAAGTTATTATGAAAAGCAACAGTATGATAGTTTAGTAAATTGGTATAAAATATTAATGTCAGTATATTATTTTATAGTATATATTTTTGCATTAGGAATAATTGTTCTTAACTCAGATTTTTCAAAAGTAAAACAAGTTGTTTTATTTTTAGTAATATTTTTCTTTCCATTATATGTTCAATGGTTAATGAAATTAGTAATGGATTTATTAAATTATTTTAGTCCAATTAAAAAGAATGTTTATAAAACAATATAAAAAATAAAAAATAAAAAATAATAAATAAAATATTTTATTTATTATTTTTTTATATGCTTTTTTAAGTATCAATTAATTCTTCTAGTTCATCTTTTACATCATAAATTATTTCACAGTTAATCCACTTATCACCCTTTCTATTACCAAAACGTTTATTCATTACTTCTTCTACATCACCTAACTTAGGAGGTTTTCTACCACTATAACCTTCTTGGAACCATTCTTTAAATGTTTCAGATAATTCACGCTTCTTAATACCTTTACCATCAACAACCTTTCTAATCTTTTCAGCAATAAAACCACTAATAACATCTTGACCTTGACGATATTTGTTAGAAGCTTCTAGAACCTCAGGACAGTCAATAACAACACCTTCAGTTTCAAATGCACGTTTAACAAGCATTGAAATAAATACTGGAGCCCAAATAGGTAACTTTTCTTTAAGACTTTTATCCTTCGGAAATACAAACTTAGTATCATCAGTATGAGCTTCTCCTTCAGATAGAAATTTTGATAAATAATTAACTAATTTCATTCTTCTCCAGGTACCATCATCATTACTCTTAATTTCAAATAAGGAATTAGTACATACTACAAGTGAAAACTGTGGTTCAAAGATTTCACTATCACAATATAAAGCTCTTGCTTGAATAGGGTCACCACCAGTTAATTCTTTCATTACACCTTCATTAATAACAGCATCTTTAGAAGGTTCTTGCATTACAGCATATCTAATACCTTTAAGTTGAATAACTTCAGGACTAGTACCACCAATATTATTACGTTTTTCAGTAACAAGTGTAATAGGAACAGTACCTTTATATTCACCTAATGCTTGAGACATAAGGTCAGTTAAAATAGATTTACCATTACTACCACTACCACAATAAATATTAAATACTTGTTCTTTTTTAGCACCAATAAGACAAGATGCTAAATGATCCCACATATAACGACATAAATCTGGTAAAGGAAATAGTTTTTCCATAAAATCAATAATTTGTTCGGCAGTTTCTTTGTTAGCTTCAGGATCAAATGGAATATATTTAATACCAGTACTTTTAGTAATATAATCTTGAGGATAACCTTGTCTGAATACTTTATTCTTAAAATCAACAACTCCATTCTTAAAACACATTAAATACTTATTAGCATCCATACTTTTAACAAATGATTGGTCATAAAAGATAGCCATTGCTTCACGAATAATATTATTTTTACTAGATGTATTTTTAAGTCTAATAGATGCTGTACTAACATCTTTTAATTTTCTTTGAATATTTTCATAAGCAGTATCATTATTATCAAATTGTTGCATTTCATTAGAATATTCAATTTGTAAATTATAATAAGCATCATACATATCACGTGAAATAGCTAATCGCAATGTTTCACCTTCATCTAACTCCCATCTATGATTTTTAAATACATACCAACGCTTATTAGTAATACTAGAACATACATATTTATCTTTAAATAATTCATATAAAACCATCGCAAAATCATAATCAGTACAAGTAGCTAATGTTTCTTCAATAAAATACTTAACAGTTGATTGTTTAATTTTTATATATTCTTCAAATGCGTCTTGTTTTGCCCAATATAAGATTGACTTCTTTGTTACACCATCTGGTCTATGATGAAAGTCTTTATTCCATTTATTATATAAATCGGGAATAGTAGCATAATCAAAATCACTAGCTTTAGCACGTAAAGCTACCCATGTAATAAATAAACGGGAATCAGTATGTTTTAAAGCAAATGCAACTAATCTATTAAGATAATGTGAACCTGGTTGATAATACTTTTCAGGTAAAATCATTACATACTGATGTAGTTCTTTTAAATAATAATCTGTAATACGTAAATCTTTAAACATATTTTCAATTGCTTTATCTAACATATCTTTACTGCGAATATTTAAAATATCAATTGTATCATCTTCTTCATCTAAAATAAAGTTTGTTTTTGGTTTATTAGATGATTTAATTGGCTTATGTTTTACTTCTGAAATTTTTTTATTATATTCAATCTCCATTTTAGGTGTTAAATCAAAATTAGGATTACCAGTATATTGTGCTGATAATTGGATAAAATTCTTTTTTAAGTTAAATTCACTTACTTTATGATTAGTAAATTGAAATTCATTATCATTTTCATCAATTGTAGCAGTAATATGGTAAGTCATTTTATATGCTTCATGTCCAGGTTTTTGAGAGCCATAAAGTTGCCAACCAGTTGTACCAGCACTAATTGTCTTATCTATTACGCTTTCCCATAAACTCATAGAGTCAGACTCTGGATTAACTAATGGTAAATCAATAACTTGACCAATTTTATTTAAAATTCTATCACGTAATATCATCTGTAAAGTATGATTCATTTGAATACCAAAAATCATATGAATACCATCTTTAGTAATTTGTTTATCTGACACCCTATTTACATTAGGTTTTTCAAAAATGAAAATTTCAACAGGCTTATCTTCTTTAAATATAAAGAATTCCTTAAGTTCCTCTAAATATAAGTAAATAATGTCTTGAATATGAGACTTATCATGCTGTCGTTCTCTAACATCAAAATCATATTTAAAATCAAAATCAATTAATAATGGTCCATTCTCAATCTGTTTTTCTGTCAAATATTCTTTTTTACCCTTAACAAAAACATAGTCATAATATATGTTATAAAACTGTTCTAGCTCTTCTTTTGGAATATTATATGCTCCACCATGAATTGGTGTGTCCCCAACTTTTCCAGGAATTCTTGTGTGTGTAGTTATCTTTCTACCATCTGGACCAGTTTCATCAGCTTTATGCTTTATAAGGAAATCGTTTAGGTCTATATAATGTGATGTAGTTGTCATTTTTATTCTTTGGTTTAATATAATATAATGTTATATTTCTATTTCATTTTTTTTTTAAATATTTTATCTCTAGTTAATTAAATACAAAAAATTATAAAACTTTATTAGCATAATAAATAATAAAATATTAATTATAATTAATATATAAAAACAATCTATGAATATCTAATATACTAATTAAAAAAATGTCAGAATCAAAAGTAGTATCTAGTGATACAGTTAAGCGTTTATTAAAAGATGTAAAATATATTATAAAAAATCCTTTAACAGAACAAGGTATTTATTATATACATGATGAAGCAAATATGTTAAAAGGATATGCTATGATTGTAGGACCAAGTGATACTCCTTACTTTGGAGGTTACTACTTTTTTACATTTGATTTTCCAACAAATTATCCTTTTGCTCCTCCAAAAGTAACATATATGACAAATGGTGAAAATATTCGATTTAATCCTAATTTATATACAAATGGCAAAGTTTGTGTTTCAATATTAAATACTTGGGAAGGTGAAAAATGGTCTGCATGTCAAACCATTAATAGTGTACTATTAACATTATGCACTTTATTAAATAATAAACCATTATTAAATGAACCAGGAATTAAAGAAGATAATCCTAATTTAGACACATATAATCGAATTATTGAATATAGTAATATTTCTATTGCTATGTGTGGAATGATTAATAAGAAATATTTACCAACCGAATTTGAAGCTTTTTACATATATATGAAAGAACATTTTTTAAAGAATTATGAACAAGTAAAAAATTTTATTGAAAATAAAGAAACAAAATTTTATAGTATGAAAGGAATATATGGATTAACATGTAATGCTAATTATAAAAATTTACAAAAAGAACTAGATAATTGTTATAAAATGTTACAATAAAATAAAAAATTGAAAATATTTTATTTATTTATAAAATATAAATATAGATATAAACCAATAAATAATATATAAGTTAATTATATAAGAAATGCACTTTTGTGTTAATTGTCAAAATATGTATTATATTCGTATCTCAGCGGAAGATACAAATAAGTTAGTTTATTATTGTCGTAATTGTGGTCATGAAGATAGTAATTTAACTGTTGATAATGTTACTGTATCAAAAGTACAATTAAAGAAATCCGAACAACAATTTAATCATATTATTAATAAATACACTAAGTTAGACCCTACATTACCTCGTATTAATCGTGTATTATGTCCTAACCCAGATTGTGCTACTAATACAGCTGATGCTGAAAGAGAAATTATCTTTATTAGATATGATGATACTAATATGAAATATATATATTTATGTTCTACTTGTGATACTGTTTGGAAGACAGATGAACAAAAATAAATAAAATAAAAAATATTATTATAAAAAAATTGAATTATTTTTTTATAATATAAAGATATATTATTAATATAATAATAGTATATACACATATAAAATGAGTTATTTTGATAGTGACAATGAAGATATTTATTCTGGTGGTGAAGGTGACGACTCTGATAATGAGTCTGTTGCTCCTATTGTAAAAAGAACAAAACCTACTATTAATTTTATTGAAGATGATGAAGAGATAGATGAAGTTGAAGCTGAAGGTAGTGAAGTAGGTGAAGATGAAGAAGAAAAAGAAGTAGCAAGTGAAGCAGAAGAAGAAGAAGAAGCAATAGATGATGAAGATATTGAAATTGATGAAGATATTGAAATTGATGAAGATGGTGAACCAATTATTAAAAAAAGTCTAGCAAGTTCTAAAAGAGTTAAGGAATTACCAAAAAATTTAGTTTATAATATTAATGAAGATGGTGAAGATGATGAAGATGATGAAGATAATACTGGCGAACAATATTTACAAAAGTTTGATAGAGAAGTAAATAAAAATTATATTATGGACTTTCATCCTGAATGTGTATTACATAACTATGATGAAATTGCTGCTCTAACAAATGTTGTAAGAGATAAAAATAATGTTATTATTGACCAACTTCATAAAACAATTCCATTCTTAACAAAATATGAAAAAGCACGAATTTTAGGACAAAGAGCAAAACAAATTAATTCTGGTGCTACACCATTTGTAAAGGTTCCTGAAAATGTAATTGATGGTTATTTAATTGCTGAACTAGAACTAGCTGAAAAACGTATTCCATTTATTATTAGAAGACCTTTACCTAATGGTGGTAGTGAATATTGGAATATTAAAGATTTAGAAATTATTGGATTTTAAATAAATATTAATTTTATATAAAAAATAATATAAAGATAATTTTTTTATATTATATACTGTGTTATAAAATGGAATTTGAAAATAAACTATTATTAGATAAATTAAATGGTTTAGATGAGCCTATTAATATTCACAATGTTGGTATTTATTTTAGAAATTTTTTTAATGATGAAACTGATTATTTTAATTCACTTATTAAAGAACATCAATTTCAAAGTTTAACTGAATCTAATAAGCCAACCAATGCTTTTAGAAAGGGTATTTATTTAACAAATGTTAAACAAGAAGGAGTTGATGAATATAGATTTAATTTATTAAGATGTTCATCTAATTTAGATGGACCTACTGATAATTTTAGAGAAACTGATTTAAAAATTATTAATAAGGTAACAGAAGTAGCAAAAGATTTTTTTGATAAACCATTTAATTTAAATCATGTATTGGCTCAAGTATATGAAAATAATGCAAAAACAAATAAGAAAGCTAAGATTAAAGACCATTCTGATAAAACAAAAGATATGGATAAGAGTGGTATCATGGCCTTTTGTACATTTTATGATAAAGATGAACTTAAAAAATGCGGTAAACGTTCAGCGACAGATTTTTTCGACTATGTTTATAAGGAAACAAGTGTATTAACTAGACTTAAGTTTAAACTAAAAGATGATGTAAATAATTCTGATTTAGTTAAATTATTTGAAATTACACTTTATCCTGGTTCTGTATTTATAATGCCATTATCTACAAATAGATTATATACACATGAAATTTGTCCTTCAGTATTAAATGTAGAACAAATTCCTACTAGAATGGGTTATGTTATTAGATGTTCTAATACAGAGGCTATTTATAAGAATGGACAAACTTTTATAGTTGATAATAAAACAAATAATTTAATTAGAATGGTTGAACCTAGTGATTCAGAAGTGAAAAGATTAAAAGATTTATATTATAAAGAAAATATGTTTTCTGATGTAGTTGAATATAAAAATTTTCATTTTAGTTTAAATAATGGTGATTATTTAAAGCCTAATATTTAATTAAGTCGCTAGGATTAATAGTAAAATAAATTGTTGGATATTTAAATTCAATTAATCTATTTTCTAATCTTCTTAATTTAAAAAATTCTTTTTTTTTAACTTCATTAGCTAAATATAGTTGGTGTATAATTATATTAGTATTATTATTAGTATTAATATTATTAACAAAATAAGGTATTTCATTAATAAATTTAATGAATGTTTTAGAACATCTAAATGTAAATCCTAGCCATTGTTTGTTAGATTTAATATTATTAGTATTTTTAAGCAAAATCTTATGTAAAAATTGTTTATTAATATTTGTTGAAAATATAATAACAGAATTATGTTCTAATGTAATTTCTTGTTCTTCATTTGTTAGTTTATTTTGTATTTTTAAATATCTAACAAGTTGTTTGTCTTTTTCTACTTCATTATAAACTGAATATAAACATATATATGAATCTTCTTCTAAGTCTAATGCTTGATCACTATGATAGCCCATAGTAGTATAACTATTATTATATATTTCTACTAATGCATTATTTAAATTCATACTATAATTGTTAGTTATAGACTTTATTTCATTAACTAATTGATAATGAATATTAGAAAATGTTTGATATGGTTGTTTATAAATAGTAGTTGTTCTAACAAGTGGAATAAGTTCATTATCTTTTACATCAATAATATTAGCACCTTTTCTACCATTTGTAATATCTTCGAATCTAACACTATTTGATAAATTATCAAAATTAAATGTATTGTTAGTTAGTATGTATTTTTGAAACATAGTATATATTATTATTTTGTTAGTTGTATTTAATATTTAATACAATAAAAGTTTAATAATGAATTAAAGATAATTATAATAAGTATATTTATATAATATGAAATTAATAAAACTAATATTTTTTTTATGGTATTTAATAGAAAATACAAGTGCTATAGAACAATTTTATATAACAAAAGTTTTTTCAATGCCAATTAAAATATCTGTAAATGACTTTAATTTAGGATATTCTTATTATTCTTCTAATAGATGTTATCAATCGCAAAGCTTTTATCAATCACAATATAGTTTTTATCAATCACAAAAATTAAAATCATTATCTTATTCTCTTACATTAGCACCTACATTAGAGCCTACTATACATCCTTTAGAAACACCCTTACCTACATACTCGCCTACAACAAATAAACCAATATTGTCACCTACATACTCGCCTACAATAAATAAACCAACATTGTCACCTACAATAAAACCAATTAATACACAAATTCCTACGAAGATTATTTTACCATCACTAACTTTTAAAACTGTAGGTAAATTATCAGGACTAAATTCGCCTAATTTATTAGATTCTGATAAAGAAGCTATTGTTATTGCTACTTCCGCTTCAATGAATATTAATTATTCTTTTGTTAAACTAACAAATTATTCTATTGTTAGTAGACGTAGATTATTTACACTTTTATCTGGTTATAATATTCAATACACTACATCTATTAATTATCCTTTAACTAACAATAGTATTAGTAATATAAATACACTTTATAATTCTTTTATTAATTTGTTAGTTAATGCTGTTTCTAATGGTGCTTTTAATAATTATTTACAACTAGCTTCTACAGCTTTAAATGCTTCTGCTATTAGTAACGCAACTATTTATAATATTACTACTACATCATATAATATTATTTATCCTTCTACATTATCACCTACATTATCACCTACATTAAAACCTATAAAAAATATAGATGGTTTTATAATTAGTAAAGATGTATTTGATTTTGTTTTATTACTTATGTTATTTGGTCTACCATTGTGTATTTATTTAATGATACCATTATTTAAAAGATATTATAATAAATATAATATCAAAATTAAATTTAATTCTATTATACCTTATAATAATAATGATAATATAAAGCTTAAAAGTTATAGTTTAGATGATAATGAACTAACAAATATTATTATAAAACCAATAGATGATATTATAGTGTTAGATGAAGATATATTTGAAGAAATAAAAAGAAAAACAGATTATTTAATTAATCAAATAAATAATGATAGTAGCAGTAATATAAGTATCTTATCTAGTTTACCTAATTTAACTATTAGTAGCAGTAGTAGTAGTAGTAGTAATAATAGTGATAGCGATAACAATTAATTTATTTGTATAAATTATAATATTTATAATTAGAATTTAAAAATATTATATTAACTATATAAAAATGACAACAATTAGTCATATTATGATTGGTGCCACAATTACAGCTATATTTAGCATTTATACTATTTTAAATATTTGTGAATATGTTACTACACATGTTTTAGAAACAGAAAAAAATTTAGTTATTTATTATGATTATAAAATTAAAGAATTAAATAAAACAATTGATTTATTAACTGAAAAAGTTAATTTGTTAGAATCTACTAATAAAAAAACAGAAGAAAAAGATATTGATATTTGCGATATTTACAATAGCGAACAATTAGATTTTAGTTGTGAACAAATATTATTAAATGAAAAAGTAGTTGTTGAAGATGTAAATAAAGATAAAGAAGATAAATTAGTTGTTGAAGATGTAGTTGAAAATGTAGTAGAAAAAGGTACATTAGTTGTTGAAGATGTAATTGAAAATATAATAGAAAATATATTAAAAGTTGAAGATGTAGAAATAGAAGAAGACTATGATGATATTCCAGATTTAATTAATTTAGATGATAATCAAGATGCACAAAGAGTTAAAGACAGTTTGTTAGTTATTGCAAGAAAAATACTTATTGGAGTTTAATAAAATTGAAATTATTATTGTTATTATAAATATATTATAATTATTTATAATAGAAAAATGGGAAACATTAGTTCAAAAATTCATTCTTTAAATAAATCAGATTTAGATTTAATAATTGAAGCAACTAAAAAAGATATTGCACAAGACTATGATATGAATAATCCATATAATGTAATATTGGCTAACAAAGAATTGTTAGATAGTTTTAAATATTTTACACGTGAAGACTTTGAATATGTAAAAACAAAAATGTTTGTTATAAAAATTAAATAGTTAAAGTATAACAATTTAAATATATCTTAATAAAATTACTTATAATATTTTTAATTAAATGTCTAACAAAGTTGCATTATGTTTTATTATTAGTTATTCACATATTTTAAATAAAGAAAAGTTATGGCGTGATTGGATTGAACCTAATAAGGATATTATAAATGTTTATTTTCATTATAAAGATGTAAATATGATTAAGTCGCCTTGGATATTAGCACATAGTTTACCACCAAAACAAATTGCTCAAACTAGTTACTATTTTGTTGTACCTGCTTATATTTCTGTATTATCTTTTGCCTATTATCAAGATAAAAGTAATACATGGTTTTGTTTGCTAACAGATTCTTGTGTGCCAATTATTAGTCCACAAAAATTTCGTCAACTATTTTTTCAAAATTGTTTAAAAAGTGTAATTAAATGTAGGCCAGCATATTGGAATGTTGAAATTCATAAACGTGCTAATTTACGTATGCTTAGTAAAGAATATCAATTAGCTAATGACCCTTGGTTTACTTTAACAAGACAGCATGTTTTATGTTGTATTGATTTTTTGGCAAAAAAACATAGCATTTATAAAACCGTTTGTGGTGGCGGATTAGCTAACGAAAGTTTGTTTGCTATTGTATTACAAAGTTATAAACAATTGGATTCTGATAGAGTTATAAATGAAAGTACAACAGTAACAGATTGGTCGCGAATGCCTAACCCAACTAGTCCATATACATTTACTAATGATATTAATCTACAAAAAGATATAGAAATAATTACTACTGGTCTTAAAGAAAATAAGTATTCAATGTTTTTGCGTAAAGTAGATAAAAGTTTTCCTGATGAAATTTTGTTAGATTTTATTTATAATAAAGACTTTAATCCTTTAAAAAAAATAGAAGCTACTAGTAATAATATTTTTTTATATAAGATTTATAATTTGTTATATATTGGCGGACTAATTTACTTATTATATTGTATTGGATTTGTTGTTGTTAGTATTATTTAAAATTGAAAAATAATTTAATTTAAAATATAATTTATATAAATACTTATATAGATTATAAAATATGGATTTAGCTGAGCGCAATAAACAGTTAGAAGAAGAAAATTCTTTGTTACGTAAAGAGTTAGAAGAAGTTAAGGAACATTTACATAAATATACCAACAATGATAGTAAAAAAAGATATTATGAAAAAAATAAAGAACTAATTAAACAAAAAGCACAAGAAAGAAAAAAACTAATTAAAGAAGAAAATCCAGACAAAATAAAAGAATATGCGCGAACAGCTTATTTAAATAAAAAGACAAAGTTAGAAAAGGAAAAAGAAAAAATTGAAAATATTTAGGAATTATATATTTTGATATCAAACTACTTAAAAATATTTTCTTATAATAATATATAAATAAAATGCCTCATAAAAAATGTTTATTTGAAGGTGGTTGCACCTTAATTGCTTCTTTTGGTTACCCAGGTTATGGCACTAGATTTTGTTCTAAACATAAAGAAGAAAAAATGGTAAATTTAGTTTGTAAGTTATGTGATTGTGGTAAAGCTAGACCTACATATAATTATGAAGGTTTAAAAGCAAATTTTTGTAAAGAATGTCGAGAAGAAGGAATGATAAATGTTAATGATAAAAATTGTAAATGTGGTAAATTCAGACCACATTTTAATTATGAAGGATTAAAACCAGAATATTGTTCAAAATGTCGTCTTGAAGGCATGGTTGATGTAGTTAAAGAAAATTGTATTAAATGTAAAAAAGTAAAACCATGTTTTAATTATGAAGGTCTAAAAGCAAAATATTGTTCTCAATGTAAAGAAGATGATATGATTAATGTAACACATAAAAAATGTAAATGTGGAAGAGCACAACCATCTCATAATTATGATGGGTTACAACCAAAATACTGCTCCAAATG
>JACCEA010648772.1_pt1 | contig 100527 bp, 92 predicted proteins | sample 7449851 | NCBI WGS metagenome assembly JACCEA01 (sample SAMN15323453, study PRJNA562643) | freshwater metagenome | isolation source: river surface water | place: USA:Blue River Watershed | collected 2017-08-18
AGTATTGCCAATTTTGTAGTATACATAATTTCAGTTATTACTGGCTATCAGCTATTTGCTAATAAACCTAAAATCACTTTCTTTAAATAATTTAATATGCCCATCGGCTTAAGCCGAGTTGGCGTTTCAAGCTGTTGGCAGTATGGGCAATCTGGATCTATAAAAACAACCATATGTTTTTTACCATTACCAACTTTAAGCGTTTGGCTTAAATCTAATGATTTATAATCAAAGCGTTTGGTATTGGCCAATTCGATGTTAATTTGCGTTTCATCTTGCATCGTCTTAATATTCAAGATATGCCCGACAATAACTTCGCTCTCATTATTTAACCCAACATAAAAAGCATTATCACCAGCCAGAACTTCATAAAGCCCAGCATATGTTGAATAGTTGATTGCAGTTATTTTTGTATTTGGTAACATAATTCGAATTTGAGATTCGATTGGTGATGGCACACTTATAGCAAAAGATGAAACTGAGATAGTGGCCAATAAAGTAATAAGTAGTTTTTTCATAATATTTAATTCCTAGTTAGTTTGTTACTGAATCAGTGAATACAATTGTTAATTTGCTTGCTGCGTTAATAGAAAAAAGCTTTTGGCCAGACTTATTATATCCAATGATTGGAACCATTCCAGCTTTACCATCATTACCTACGACATATCCATTTATTGGCTTATCAACAATTCGTTGATCCTTTAATACGCATGACAAGTTTTGTAATTTTCCATAAATACGATTTGCTTTCATATCTGCATACATATGGCTACTAACAAAACATCCTTTATTTGGCCCATCTGTCACAACACTTAATAATGGTGCAGTACTGGAAGACTCTTCACTTAAATCAACTCCAGTCTTAGTTATTCCTGGCATACTGCTACCAGCGGTAATTCCATTAAAAATTTGAGCAGGCAAATTGACATTATCCGATTTATGAGTAACGGTACAAGAAATCATTAATACGCTAACAAAAGTTGAAATTAATATTTTTTTCATAATTGTTCCTTAATTTGGATTAATGGGTAATTGTTTCATGTCTTCGTTACTATTCATATTTACTGGCAACTCTATACCTTGGGTAAAGATAATTGAAACATTGCGTTGATCATTAATTTCAATTACCGGAAAAGTTTTTTCGGCCATATTAATATAATATTGACTCATTTGTTGGAAACCAGTTGAAACACCAGTCGCACCAGCATAACCTAATGACTGACTAGGATTAACCTGTTGAGTTGGTCCAATTGGAGTTTGTTGTAACGTAGTTGCAGTCATAGCAAAAGCTTGAGCCAATCCACCCACGGTTCCAGACAGTAATGCCAAAGCAATTTTGGATCCTGCTTTTGATACTAATTTACCGCGTAGTCCTGCTTTACCATCCTCACCAGCCACAAAACCTTCAACCTTCTGGTCTATTACAGTTCCTGCTTTAGTTACGCAAGACATTTTTTCTAAACGAAGATAAGCACGTTCTGAAGCAACATCCCCATACCCAGCAGCCAAAACAAAACAACCTTTAAGTTTTAAACGTTTAGAATTCGGTAATTGAGCATTATCAGTAATATTGATTAAGACTGGATATGGATTATCTTGTGCAGTTCCTCCAGCCGGTGCATCTAGCGATGTAATTAATTTAGCTTTAACGAAAGACGTTGGAATATATGTTTGCATGTCTTTTATTTTTACACCATCTTTTTTGCCATTACTTGCAACATCTGATGCATTGGATTTAGGTGAGGATAAATTAACGGATGTAATTCCGCCATTGTCATCCATTTCATCCATACCTGACTCATTCATACCAGGTAATCCAACATTTCTACCAGCATGAGATGGTGGCAGTTGATCAGATAGTGGAGAAATTGGCTGAGTTGTTTGAATTGGTGATGATTTAATATTTTCAAGCTTAACGTTGATTTCAGTAAACTGCTTCATTATGGTTGCTAAATTATTACTTTCAATCATTTGCTGGGCTTGAAATTTGGCAGACAAATCATCTATCTGATTTTGATTACTGGTTAATGCTTGTTTGGTCTGCGCAGTGTAAACCTCTGTATCAGAAATATTATCACTAATAGTACCATTAACCTGTAAAGGCTTTGTAGACTCAACCCTAGCTTCATGTGGAGCCTTTTTAGTTGCCAGGATAATCCCACCTACTACAACAATTAATCCAGCTATGCCACCAAATAAAATCCAATTTTGCTTTTTTTTAGATGATCCTGCATCATATTGACTACTCATCTTGCTTCGCTCCTATTACAAATATTTTAGTAATTTGATTCGGTACTAATACAGGATTTTCAATTGCTACAGATACGGTATTTGGTTTCCAAAATTGTTTCTCAGCTAAGTTAATGGTTTTATCGCTGATGTTTTGCAATATAAATACAGAACCTTTAAATTGGTCATCGCTATAAGTTTTATACAATTCAAAGTTCACCTCTTTCCACAGTTTTAAAGGTGTATTTTCTGCAATAACCATGTACCCATCTTCATTTTTACGGTCTAAGTACATTACTTCAGTCATTGAGACTAATTGAGTCGTAAAATCAGTGCTCGTATTATTTTTTGCTGCAAGCATTGGTTTAATTAAAATAGTTTCACTTGGTACTGATTGCATTCTTAATCGTAAGTTGTAACTACTACCTTGATCATCAATAATAAAGACGCTAATCATCGAACCAGTTACAGTCTTAGCTGTTAAATTACCAATTTTAGTTGTAGTGATAACTTGATGATTCTCTTTCCGTGGATAAACGAAAATTTGACCATTTTCTTCATCTTTATCAATTTTTAATTGATTGTTTGCTAATTTAATCTGCGTTATACGCGCACCGGATATAGCAATCCTACTCACATCGTGATCTGAAATAATCGCATCTATTTCTGCATTATTATTTACCGTAAACTCCTGAATTGCAAAAGCTTGACTACACGCAATTCCAAGAGCAATTGAGCATATTAATTTGAGCTTCATTTTATGAATTCTCCCCAAGGGTTATTTGATTTAACTTCACCATATTCATTAATGTATAATTTACCGTTAATAATTTGATAACCTATCCGATAATATTTATCCATAGATGAAATTAACTTATCTGAAATCAATGTATCTAATTGACCATTAACGACAACCTTGTTTGCACCAGAATCAATTTTGAAACCCTTAATGTAAAACATTGTAATTAATTGATTTCTTTTAACTCGCTGCGATTGATCTAACAATTGCGCCGATAAAGCACCCTGCTGACTTGGGTTTACATAATTCAGGAATAGTTTATTTTGATATTCAACGTTACTTGGACTAATATTGTTAGTCAATAACACAAAGTAAGTTGACATCTCTTGTAGATATTTTGGATCAGCATCATTGCTATCAACCCAAAAAGTATCGCGAACTACCGGTGGAGAGACTATAGTTCTTTCTCGCCCTGAGTTCTTTACCGCTAAAATTAAAGCTAATAATAAACACGCGATGAGACTAACAATGATTCCATCTCGCCACCTAAGAGCTTTTTTTGCCTTAATCAGCTCGTTATCATGAACTGTTTGTTCCACAATCTTACCCCGAAATTTCTCTAATATGTGATTCTGGAATACGCTTAAATTTAAGCGAACCCAAAGACCAATAAAGTAAATGAATTAAAAACCCGCGAATTTTACCGCTCTTAATCTTTGTATATTGATACGTTAGATAAATTGCAAATCCAAAAAACATTAAAAACAATAAAAAACTTTTTAATAATATAGCTGGAAACAATATAGTTGCAAATACAACAATCTCATCTGCATCCCACCAAAGAGCCTTTGGTGGATCATCTAGATGTTTAGGTACGTAATAACTTTTGTCAGACATGATCCACCTCAGGTTAAATATAACGTTGTTTATTTAAATCTTGATTAAAAACGTTTTTTATAGCATTAAAACTCAAAGCTATAAATACACCAACAAAGCTTAGTTCAAACAGCGACATTGAAGGATTGACTGAATTATTAAGTACTGATGAGTTTACAATTCCAGTGGCCATGTCTGGACCAAAAGCAATTAATAACGCAAAAATAATTCCACCAACAACGGCCATTGGAGATTGTTTGGAAATTCCCACAATCAAACCAACAATAAAAGCGATTGCCGCAGCTAAAGTGCCCAAATTGCCATGTATAACTGAATCTAACCAGTCATAACCATTTTTAAATGCTGCATCATTTGTACCTGCTGCGCTTCCACTATTACTTGCGATTGCAACGCCAGAAGCACAAACAAGCATACCCAACATTAAAATTGCACTTTGATGTTTATTACAAAAATGCTTAGCTGTTACTAACGAATTTTGCATAATATATACCTTTCCTAATATCCGGCTTTTTCAATAGCCAGAAGAGCAATTACACCCCACACACTAATTATTCCAATTAATGCGTAAGCCTTAGACTTCTTAGATTCAATGTTCTTCAATAACTTTGGACCTTCATAAAAACTAATAAAGACCATAATTATTGATAACACCATAATAAAACTCCAAACTGGATGCATGAGATTTCCTTTTAAAATATCGCACTTATTTTGGATTAATAACGACCTCTATTTCTGCCCTCCTATTCTCGTATCGGCCATGTTTATTTTTATTAGTCGCCACATAACAACATAACGGTTTACCCTGTACAGTTATCTTATTGGCGGTAACACCATATTTTTTAATTAGTAAGTTCTTAACTACTTCAGCCCTCTCAAGAGCTAATTTTTGATTAGCGCGAGATCTGCGGCTTATGGCCTCTACATTATCCGTATATCCAATAATTTCCACCTTGACATCTGGATCAGCTTTAACAACTTCAAGGCGTTTAGTTAACTTACGTAAGTCATTTTTAGTTAAATATGCTTTATTAAATGGAAAGTTAACAACGATTTTTTCAGTCCTTGGCTCTTTCACTATAGGTGGTATAAAAACTGGAGGAAGCGGCTCTTCTGTATCTAAAGTAAATACTGTCGGCTGCGGACAAGATTCCGCATTACAGTAAGCATAATCCTGAATCTGTGGATTATAAAAAATTTGTGCTTCATTAGGTTTTGCCGTGGTTGAACATCCAATAATTTCAGCGGTTATAACCAAGCTCCAAAATAGCCTTGTGTACTTTCTTTGCATAAATGTCCCTTTTCCAATTCGTTTTTGCGTTATATGCGCCTACCGCATCCCAGTTGTATCCTAAGCGATGGATGTTATCTGAAAGAATCCACGCGCCAACCATGATGTTTGTACATGGCTTAAATAAGTCATTTTCTGTTATATTGTATTTACTTAACTTAGGCAGCCACCCAGAATTTATCTGCATTAATCCTATGTCATATGATCCGTCTTTATTTTTTTTACCAACAGTAGATGGATTAATACCAGTCTCTACTTTTGCTATTGCTACTAAGAGCTTTGCAGGCACTCCATATCTTGTTTCTGCGTTATCCCAGCAATAATTTGCTGATTGATTCGGCATTTGAAAACTCATATTTTTACTATTATTAGTAGATGGTTGATCAAAATTAACTACCGATATTTCAGCTTTGGCCGAACTAATTAGCAAAGCAATTAAAGTAATAGCCATGCTCAATTTTTTTAACCACCTGACCACGCTAAATACCTTTTAGGAACATAGTCAATGGCTTAATTACTTCGACTAATTTTGCCGGAATTTCTTTATCTAAATTTAAAGTCTTAGCAACTTGAACAACATCTTCACGATTATTTACTAAATATCCCATATCATTTAACTTAGGCATAATCTGATTGGTTATGTATGATCTAATCGTTGATTCAGTTAGATATAATGTTTGAGCTATTGTTTTCACATTAATATCATTACTTAATAAATATAAAACACTCTTCTCTTTTTCATTCAATGCAACAAATAAGCTATAGTTAACTTTTTGAGCTTTATCTCGTGGACTAATTATTTGTTTCAAAGTAAATTCACCATTAACTGATTGCTCAACCAGAAAACAGATCGTTGCACCAATCATAATTTGTCGCTTAGTCCAATAAGTAATTTGAGAGATGCCGTCAATGATCAATTTCTCCATTACTAAAGCATCTTTTTTGTGCTTAATCAAACGACTTTCTAACTTAACGACATCCGGTAAAATCAGTGCTAAATTTGATTTAAGAATACTTTCATTAGGCTTCACATTAAGTATTTCTTCAGCTGACTTAGTGCCAGTTAATACTATTTGATCCAATGATTTAACATAGGCTATTTCATTGCCAAAATACCTATTATTAAACCATTCATTAAAATGTTGTATATCTGAGAAATGTTTCATAACTATGTTCCTAATTATACGGACTTAAACAAAATAAATTACCAACGAAAACGCGTATTTTTAAAATAAAATCATTACCAGTTATTGCTATCTGATGAACTGTCAAATGGCAAACTACTATCCGATGAGTCACTCCAAGAATCAGAAGGTACAGAACTATCAAAAACGCCTAAATTATCAGAGTTAATTCTTGAATTTGGATTGTTAGAAGAACTCGCATTGCATAAATTATCGCCAGAAGATAGATCATTTAAATGAGCATCATTAACCATAGTTTCATTATTATTTATAATAGTTTCATGGGTTCCTGAATTAGATAGTAAATTTCCAATGGTAACTCCAGTTAAAAAGTCTGAATTAGTACTTGCATCTTTGTTTATTTGCTGGATATATCCAGTTGTGCTACGTGCATCCGAATAGTTCAATACATGGCGTGTTTGTAAATTCCAAGGTTCTTTTTTATAATTTAATGACTCTTGAGTTTTTTCTTTTAGCGTTACAGAGTTCTCTGTGCGTTGAGTAAGATTACTTGACTGCTTGTCTAATTCATCATCTAAATAAAAATCAGGGTTATAATCATTAATCTCATTATTTTTTCTTCTAATTTTATTTAAAGAATATAGCCCATACATACTTCCTAAAATTACGCCAAGCGCAATTAAACAGTTCTGTAGCCAATCCGAATCAGTCGAACCAGGGTTTTTATTTGCTTTTGGTGGGGATGTTTTTTCTGGTGCTGAGCTAATATTTGACTTCTTGCTACGAATTAACATATCTTTAAACGCTTCAGGTTTTTGAGTAAATTTTAATGTTGGATCTAGTTCCTGCGCTTTAGACAATTCAGCATAAGATAAATTAAATTTATTTTCATTTAAATATGCCTGACCTAGGAAATAATGAGCTGTTGCAGAGTTAGGATGCTCTGCAACAGCTAACTTTGACATTTGCTCAACTTGCCCTATATTGCCCTGATTCATAGCTTGTTCAATAGCCGTAATTGATGGGGATATTGCATAAGTAAAACAAGGTAGAATTAATAATAAGATTTTTTTCATTATGAATGTCCTACTTCAAACATGTATTAATAAACAAATCAAGTCTTATATCTCGGTACTCTTTTATATAATGTTGAAGTTTATTTACTGTTAATTGCTCTTTGCCTTCATGTACTTCATAAATTAACTTCATGAGACGTTCACTACCATTTACCGCATTTTGATTACCTTTATGTTGTTTATAAAGTTGATTCAAATAAAATAAAAGCTCTCCAGATTTACGTTTAACAAATGCAGTTTGATCTTGGGTAATTTGAGATATTTGTGACTTATTGATGCACCAACTAATTACACCAAAAATTATCAGCATTACCAATAAAGGTAAAACTAGGCAGCCAAAATAAAATGCAATGTTCAAAAATGATTGCCAGTAATGTGTTTCTGGTACAATATCAGGACTGGTTACTTCAGAACAATTTTGGGTGGAAACTCCTCCAAAACCATTCATAAAACTTAGTCCAAAATTAGCTAAAATGCACATTAATAATATTGGAATAATCAGTGAAATATCCCCAGTTAAACCAATAAAACCAATTCCCAAAAACAGTATTACAATTGAGCCGTACTTAGCAAAACTCTGCAGGTTTAATAGTTCGCTACATGAAAGCGTATCTGCAAAAGAGTTTGTAGACCAAATATAAAAGCATATCGCATAATAAAAATTTCTTATTTTATTCATAATTTCAGCTCTATTTAAATTGCCGGATAACCTCATAAGCCACGATAATTAATTACCGCAGCCTAACCATAAGTATTTACTAAATTGTTTTATTTAAATTCTTTTTGCGTGCTTCCAAGCGATTTTGCACATTGCCAAGAACTTGTTCTTTTTCAAAATCCTGACGTTCTTGATAATTTACTCCATTACTTAATCTTTCTTGAGCATTTTGTGATAACATTTTACGTTCGGTGTTTTCACTAATTCTTTCCAAATCAGAGGATAAAGATCCTGGCGTTGAATCAAAGCTGCTCTCGACAGCTGCGCGAGCTTTCAAGATCTTTTCTTGTGCGCTAATTTCACGAATTTTTAATTGAGCTTTATTGCGTCGATCTAATAACTGAGAATATGAAGCAGTTAGGTTTTCTAATTTTGGCTTATTGAGATCAATTTGATTCTGTAGAAATAAATTTGTTGACTCAAGCTCCATTATTTTTGATTCATAATCTGCAGCCAGTGTATCTTTACCTTGGTTAATCGCTGAATTGGCCAATTGATCCAATCTATCCATTTCAACTTTATTGTTTTCAACTTTATTTTGCATAATATTAAGCTCAGCTTCGTAATTTCCAATAGCAGAGCGGACTTGACGAATATTTTCATCATAATCACGAAGTGTTTGCTCCGTAACAATTTCAATATTTCCATCCTCAAGCTTGTCCATTGCGGAATGTGCTGTGCCACTAATTATTCTGATTAAACGAGATAAAATTCCCATGATTACTTTCCTTTTAAATTATGAGTACGAAATAGAAATTTCAAAAATTTCCAACTTGTTATAAAAAGCACTAAATAAAATATAAATGACATAAAATAAAAAAATAGATGAACTGTTACTCCTAACAAAATGAAAATTACAAATAACATAATCACAGCCATAATTAAATTCTTTAAAGATTTATATAGCAGTATCATCGTAAATGTTTAAATAAGTTAATTACATTAATTTCATTACTTCCATCACAAACATCAACGCATTTATTAAAGTTAAATGCCCAGAATAAATAACAAATATGGTTAAATGAAGGTATGTCTACAATGTTTTTATTTGGATTCTTAAACTGTTCTAGCACTGCCTGTAATTCGCTTGGTAGACCCCAATGTGGTGTGTTCTTAATTAGTAGTAGCAACATATTTTTAGCTTGCTTACGTTCATTTTCTGGTAGTCTCTCATATTCATCAAGTTGCATACGATGAGTGATTTTTATGATATTTTGCTTTTCTTTGTAGTACCAACTTGGGTTCTTTAGAACATCACGTAAATAAGCATATGGATGCCTTACCTTACCGTGTTCATATCTCTTGGCCACATAAGAACATGCAGACTCAATGTCTAAACGAGGATAGTCTTTCTCTAGCTTATCTTTATGATCTTCTTTTATGATTAGTTTTTGGTTCTTGATTTCATTAGTTTTTCGGCGTGATTGCTTTTTCAATAAGCTTTCTTCATTACTTAATAATTTGTAATAATGCTTATTTTTTGCAATAATTTCTAGACAAGACATAGATTTAAAATCAATTAAGATTTTATTAAGAACTCTTCGAAACGAATTGATTCCAGATATGCCAGAACCAAATTGATTGTGCAAGCTTTCAAGCTCAAATGAATGGTCTAATTTTTTTACATATAGATTGTAATTTTGGTATGAGAAGTAGTTGAATAGATCTAATTTACGTGAGTTATCAAACTCCGCATTAGCTTTTGCTGAGATAGGAACACTTGAATGATGAATTAACTCGAGCATTTCTAGGCTGAGATTGATTTGTCGTTGCCATTTTTGGGTATTATCCCAAAGGAATGAACAATCCCCTTCAACAAATGCAATCGACTCTTGTGGTTTTCTACCTGAATCATTAGGGTTGCTATATTGAATAGAAACTAAGCATTCACAAAACGCCCTTAATTGCGCCTCAATTATTAAATTCTCTTTTTTGCTACATGCGTAATTTATTTTTAGTATTTCTTTGATAAATTGCGATTTTGTGCGTGGTAATTCGATTGTTGGAGTCTTTGATTTTGTGACCACTATTTGTGAACAGAGATAAGAAAATAGACGACGTGGATAAATTCCACATGGTAAAATTTTACCAATTGATGAAAATGAAACAGTTAGAGTGTTAACTCCAATTTTAACTATTTTTGAATATTTTAAATCTTTTGTCGCTGTTGTATTATTAATGCTATTGTGTTGTGGAAATGGTACATGTATGAATGGTGATATCGTATAACTGACACATTCTGTTAGTGCTTGATTAGATATTAATAGATAGGGTGTTAGAACTTTAGTTTCTTGAGTATATGCTTGATTTGTATATTTATTTTCTTTCTTAGAACTTTCTATTGTAGTAACAATAATAGTGAAATCTTCTGTGTTTTCCATTTTCCATTGATAACATCGTTGCTAATTAGATTACTAAAGAGTTGGTAGCTATTTCTAAGTTTGAGCATCAGATACTAAAAGAATAGAATTTAACTGAGTTTAAAAATAAAACATTGTTTAGATCAGATAGCATTAGTTTGGTTTTTAAATAAGATAATATTTCTTGATTTTTACTTATTGCCGTCACTGGAAAATTCGAGCCATAATGAATATCTTCATTTGGGATATTTGCAAATAACGTATCGCAGATTAATGAAACATCATCTTGCGAACTATTTAAATCTAATCCAGAAAGCTTAAATGCAGCATTGCCATTATAGAGTTTCAACATTTGCTCCCATAATCCTAGGTTCGCATAATTTGGTAAACCAGCGTGGTCAATAACACATTTAACCTTACTTTGTTGAATGCTTTCAAATGATCTAATTAATTGTTCTGGATACATTTGACAATCAAAAATATAATTATTTTTTGCCAAACAACACAAATTAAGATATAACTGCTTAAGATTTTTATCCGACAACGTTATATCATTGATGCATGGTGAATATACAAATTGAGTTGAGTGCGACATGATATCTCGGAAACCGACGACAAAATCATAATGCTTAAATTGATTAATCTTTGCAGCAAACTGGTCTGAATCTTGTAACATATCAATATATGCGATGTGTTTAAACGGAATCGTACTATTCTGTCTAATATTTTCAAGCCACTGTACTTCGGCTATACTCTGTAAAGAATCAGCCGCTTCTATAGTAACAACACCATTAATAACTAATGATTGATGCGCATTAAGATATGTTTCAAAGTTAATATCACGAATTAAATTACTATCTTGACTCTTAATAACCCAAGAATTAATTTTATTTGATAAATCCCAAACATGAATATGCGCATCAAGAATATCCATATATTTTTCCTTTAGCCAAAGATATACCCAACTTTACGCTTTGCCGCATCAAATAATAGCTCACTATCACTAACTTCGATATGGTCATTCGCATTGCGCCACGCATCATATTTGGCGGCTGTGTTGTGCACTACCTCAACTGGTGGATATTTGATTGCCCCACCGGTAGACATTGTTAGAACATGTATTTTACAACTTGTTTCCAAATAATAATGAAACCAAAAAGCCTCAGTAATCGACTTACCAACACTGATTAAGCCATGATTTTTAAGGATCATTACATTATTATTAGCAATATCTTCTAATAATTTATTTTGAGCATTATCATTAATGAAGAGCGTATCAAAATTATGATAACCAATTTTGCCAGAAAACATCATTGAAATCTGATCTAATAGCAATAAATCTTGCTCCAAATTAGAGACAGTAACGCCATAGGTACTATGTGTATGTAGGATAACATTTACCTCTGGGCAATTTTTATAGATCGCACGATGCACAGTTGTGCCGTTACGATTAATTTGAAAACCGTAGTTACTTGCTATTACGTCACCATCAAAATTAACTTTAACTAAATTTTCTGGTGTAATTTCATCAAATGCTAATCCAAAAGGCAAAATTAATAAAGCCTCCTCATTGGGCACACGCACTGATAAATGCGTAACAATTAAATCACACCAATCATAATGATAAAATATTCTATATAAGTATGCTAATTGTTTGCGAAGGTTTTCTTCACTTAGCTCACGCGCAGATAGAATATTAGCTTTTATTTGTGTATAGTTTAATTGTGACATTTATTTTACCTCAAATGCTTTAGATTTCATTACGACTTTATCATTTAACTCAATACCAATTCCAGGTAATTCTGGCACTACCATAAACCCATCAAGTGGTTGATAATCCTGCAAACAAATCTCACGATTCCAGTCTTTTAAGGCATATGTATGATGTTCATGAATGTAAAAATTAGGTATCGCAGTTTCTAAATGCAATGAGACTGCAGTTGCAACTGGGCTACCACACACATGAGCCTGAACTTGCACATCATAAAGATCACCATAATCACAAATTTTTTTAGCTTCTGTAATTCCACCGCATAAACCAATATCTGGTTGTAAGATATCGATAGTCTGATTTTCTAAATATGGACGCATACCGTGACGTAAGTATAGTCTCTCACCAGCAGCCAATGGAACGGTTAATTTCTGTGCGATCTTATCATGTAATGCTGAATTAAGATAATTTACTGGTTCTTCCATAAAGGTGCAATTATACTTCTCAGCTACTTCCAATCCAACTTGAATAGCAGATCCTGCACCCAACATACTATGGCATTCTAAAAAGATATCAACTTCATCGCCAACTGCATCACGAATTGCTGCCATCCTCGCTTGTACTAACTTCAAGAAATCTTTTGGCAATAGTTTAGTTAAATTATATAGTGTATTGCAATCTTTATCATAAAACATTGGATTAACTTTTACAGCATCATAACCTTGCTTTAAGGCTTTCTCGGCGGCTTTTGCATAGTCTAGTGGATTAGTTAATTTGGCAGGAGCACTATCCCAATCAAATTGTAGTTGACTCGCATAAGTTCTTAATTTATCATTAACTTTACCGCCAAGCAGTTGGTATAACGGCACACCCAAGGCCTTAGCCTTAATATCCCACAATGCCGTGTCAATTGCACTCATTGCCGCATAAAAAACGGCATTACCACCAAGAGCCCAAAATCCATCACGAAACATTTTTGACCAGAGTAATTCTGTATTAAATGGATCAAAGCCAATTAATTTAGCTTTGGCAATTTCATTTAACATATTTGCAGCAGCACTATGCCCCCAATCATAAGCTAGTCCAGCTTCACCTACACCACTAATTCCTGCATCAGTATGTACTCGTACCAAAACTGGGTGCCATTGTGGACGCTCAGGACATTCCATATCAAAAATTTCAACTTTAATAATTTTCATGATATATTCTTTCTACCTTTTTAAACGTTATCGTGCAATATAGCCGCCATCAATTGGAATTAATGCTCCAGTGATATAACTAACATTATCTTGACAAAGAAAATACACCAATTCTGCAACCTCACTTGCTTGACCAACTCGGCCAATTGGCTGCTCTTGAGCCTCATTCTGCTCAATCAAATTAAGATCGATACCAGACCGCTCCGAATATTTAGATATTGCTTCTCGATATAATGGAGTATCAACGGTGCCAACACCCAGACAATTTGCACGAATATTAAACTTGGCATAATCCAACGCTGTGCTTTTTGTGAGATGGGCTAATGCAGCTTTAGTCATTCCATAAACTGTAGAATTAGTTTTTGCCACACTAGATTGATCTGAACCAATAGTAATTATTGAACCACCATTTTGCTTCATGCATGCAATCGTGTTTTGAATTAACCAGTATGCACTTAATAAATTTAGATTCAGCAGTTCATATAAATCATCTGGAGTTGTATTTTCAATATTTGCTGAAAGATGCTTTCCAGCATTTAAAATAAGAATATCAATCACTCTAGATTCATTAATAATCAGAGTTATTGTTTCTTTAACCTTATTTTCTAACGACACATTAGTGCAAAGGTATTTATAATTAGTTAACTTCTGAAATCTTAAATTATCTTTAATATCTAAGTTATAGACAAAATAATTATCAGAAAGAAATTTATTAACGATACTTTCACCAATTCCTGATGAGCCACCAGATATAACAACAACTTTTCTATTCATAACTAATATCTTTAAAAATTACGCTATTTTGTAGTTGCTGCTGATTCTGGTTGATTTTGATCAATCATACGACTTAAATAATCAGCTGGTAATAATCCCGATGTAATTGAGCCATTTGGTAAAACAATGGTTGGAGTTCCAGTTACTTGAACCAAATTATTGCCAACATCTTGCATCTTAGCTAAGTCTTTAGAACGATTACACGTATTATTTTTACCATATGGCTTATCTTTACCCATCACCGCTATAATTGCACTTTCTGGATTCTCAGCACACAAAAGACGTTTAGAATCATCTGCTGCACTAGGATGAATTGCTAATGGGAAGAAATAATAATAAATAGTTACATCCTTTAACTTACCCAAAGTTTCTGCTTCAAGACGTTTACAGAATGGACAATCTGGATCAGTAAAGACTGCGATATTATTTTTTCCTGTACCGATTACGCGTTTTATGGCAATATCTAACGGTAATTTAGCCCAATCAATTTTATTTAATGCTTCTGTACGTTGCTCAGTTAAGCTAGTTTTAGTAGTTAAATCTAGCATATTCCCAATTAAAGCCATATTACCAGTCGCATTAACATAAAATACTTTGCGTCCAGAATCAACCTCATAAACACCTGTAAATGGAGTAGTGAGAATTTGATCTACTACTAAATCAGGCAAATTGTTTTTCATATTTTGTTTAATTGTATTACTCGTCGTATCATCTACAGATGCCGCATAAACAGAAACACTGGCACCAAGCAATAGTGCAACTAAGCTAGATTGTATAATTTTCTTCATAAATCAATACCTTAAATAAAAATAGGCTTGCAAATTTACAAGCCTAGATTAAGTCTAAAATTAACTTATTGTGCTGCAGATGCAACTGGAGCAGAAGCTGCAGGAGCTTTGCCAGAAATTTCATCTAATTTAGCATTTAATTGGTCAGCTGGTAACATACCTGGTAAAATAGTACCATTTTCTAGAACCATTGTTGGCGTTCCATCAACCTGAACTACATCAGTACCAATTTTCATGATTTTATCTAAACCACTAGTATCACAACTTACGTCAGTTGGTAATGGAGTATCTTTTTGCATGAAAGCTGTCCAAGTTGCTGAACGGTCTTTACTACACCAAATTTTCTTAGCATCAGATGCTGCATTTGGATGAATTGGCAATGGGAATAAGAAGCTGTATACTGTTACATCTTTTAATTGAGGAACAACTTGTTTTTCAAACATTTTGCAATATGGACAATCAGGATCAGTAAATACCGCAATCTTACGGCTGCCATCACCAATAACTTGTTTAACTGCTAAATCTAAAGGTAATTGGCTGAAATCAACTTTAGCGATTTCTTGCATCCGTTGTTCAGTAACGCTTTGTTTAGTGCCTAAATCAACCATGTTACCAAATACCGCGAATTTACCATCAGTTGACACGTAAAATATCTTACGACCAACCACAACTTCGTATAAACCACTAATTTTAGTTGGATTCACTTGATCAACTTTAGTCAAGCCTGGAACTTGTTTAACTAAATTTGCTTTAATTTGATCAGGTGTAACAGTCGCAGCGCTATCACCAGATTTATTACAAGCTACCAAAGCCACGCTAACCATTAAACCAAGAAGTAATTTTTTCATAACATCTCTCATAAAATAAATAATAATGAATAAGTTGATTATTATAACAGTAATTTTACAACTAAATCTGAATAATTAATTATTAATTGCTGAATTAATTAAGGCTTTTTTTAATGGTGAGATTTTATTAACTAAATTTAAACCTAAATTACGTAATTTATCTACAACTGGCAGACGATTGTTGAACAAACGCTGCAATCCATGACAAGTCATCTGCATTTTACGCACTTCAATTAAACGCAAATAATTATAACGAGCCAAATCTGCAGCACCTAAATTGGAAAATTTATTTGCCATCAGTTTAGCTAATTCCCATGCATCACCAAAGCCAAGATTTACACCTTGCCCTGCTAATGGATGAATCGTATGTGCGGCATCGCCAATTAAAATGACTCTCTGTTGATAAGTTTTTTCAACCAAATTTAGTTTTAATGGAAACGCCATTGCTGGAGTAACCAACTCTAACTCTCCAAGCGTATATTGCCCTGCTTGAGCTACTAATTCACACAATTTATCTGAACTAAAACTCAGTAATCGCTCAGGATCGTCGCTTGACCAAACGATTGAAATTTGTTGCTCTGGTAATGGTAAATAAGCTAGAACCCCATCAGTGAAAAACCACTGATGAGCAACACCGTGGTGATCAATACTACATTTAAAGTTAGCAACCACACCAGATTGATAGTACGGAATAGTTTCAGTTGTGAAATTAAACTTGTTACGTACAAATGAATTGGCGCCATCTGCAGCAATTAACCATTTAGCCTGAATTATTTGTCTATTGGCATCAATTAACTCAACACTATTTTCTTTCATTTGAGCATCTTTTAGATCGGTATAAATAAAAGAAATCTGTGGGTGCTTTTTTAATTCAATTAATACAGCTTGATGTAAATTACGATATTCAACAATTTTTGATAGATACTCGCCGTTACAAGAGTCCTTGTCAAATTCAATAGCGCTATCATGGTTACCACGAACCTTCATTGCGTTAATGGTGCCAATTTTATCCCAATTCGGTTTAACTCCTAGTTTAGTTAAGTGTGCAATATTACTTGGTGAAATTGCATAAATTTTATTATCGAAACCTAATAAGTTATTATCAAAATTTGGTTCATTGCGCTCAATAAAAGCTATCTTCAATGCTGAATTTTGCTGAATTAAGTCTAGTGCAAAACTAGCACCAACTAATCCACCACCAACAATTGCTATATCATACATAATCTACAATCCAAAAATTAAGCTGCGCGCAACAAAATTTTTTATTTGCGGCAAATTACTTAGTGCTATTACACCTGCACCACGTAAATGTGCAAGTAACTTATTATTACTTTCTAGCTTGGTTGCTAACAGATGCGTAAAGCTAATGACCGCATTAACATCTTTATTACGTAATTGATCATAACGTTGCAAAGTAGTTAAATCTGTTTCAGCATCTTCTGCCATTAAGTTGCTAAGGTGAACAACATCACGTAATCCTAAGTTTAAGCCTTGTGCAGAAACAGGATGAACAGTTTGAGCAGAATTACCAATTAAAATAATGCGTTGTTGTAAGCGTTTTTGTACCTGAGTCAAACGTAAAGGAAAACTAACTGGTTCATCCAATAATGTGGCACCGCCCAAACGTTGAGTAAATTCAGCATCTAATGCTTGCATTAATTGACTATGATCTACTTTAAATTGCTCAGCTAGCTCAGATTTTAATGACCACACTACCACGTAATGATCTTCAAATGGCAATAGCACCAATGGCCCAATACCACCAAAACGTTCGTGCGCTAAATTTGCATGTTTTGCCAAAGTTTTAATATGAAAAATTAAAGCTTGTTGTGCATAGTTATGATCAATTTTTTTGGGTTTATCAGCTAATAATTTGCCACCTTCAGCCATAATTACCAACTCTGCAGTAATTAATTGCTCTGATTGTTGAGTATCATTATATTCAATCGTAGCAAATTCTGGACCATCATAAACATTGGTAACATTAGCACAGATAAGTTGAATTAATGGCTCACTGGCAACAATTGCGTCTAAGTGTGTGCAAAGGTTAGCATATTTTATAGTAGAACCAAGCTGCTCGAGTTGTAGCTCATAAGCATGAATTTGAGTAATCCCAAGCCCTTGGTGTGAAATTTGCACGCAATTAATAGCCGTAGTCAGGTCATTTGGCCAGGCACCAAGTTCATTGAGAATATTACAGCTAGCAAAAGATAAAGCTAAAACTCGAGCATCTTGTTGCTTAACTAGCCCTTGGTCAATAACCGTAACTTTTTTACCTTGTTTGGCGAGCTTAAGTGCCATAGTTAAGCCAACCGGACCACCACCAACAATTACAATTGATTTATGTGTCATGATTAATAATCAAAAACCAAAACTGAATTAACGCCAGCATTTAAATTAGGAATAATCTTATCTTGGGCAAATTGGACATGTGCAGGATGTTGTAAATAGTAATCACGCTCTGCAATATTTATAAATTCCATTGTGAAACCATAGTTAAAATTTCTACTTAGTCCTTCTGGACTGTTATTCTTGCCATAAGTATAATTTTGAATTTGTGGAATTACATTAACTAATTGTCCTAATTCAAATAATATTTGTTCAATCTTATCTGTTGGCTGATCTTTAGCAAATTCCAATAATACGATATGTTTAACCATTTAAAATTCCAAAAAAAGCCCAAGGTTTAACCTCGGGCTTTGAAAGTTCTTAGTACTGAACTTGCATTTTCATAATTTCTTCGTAACTTATTGTCACGTCTTTAGTTTGTGCTTGTGCAAAAATTCCATCGGTTACTTTTTGTTCCATTGCCATAGCTTTAGCATTGTTTACACGTTGCTCATCTTGGAAATACCATGATAAGTAATCAGTAGCATCTTCATACATTTCAGCCATGTCTTGTACAACAACTTTTACTTCATCATCAGAAACACTTAACTCATTCTTTTTAATGAATTCTTGTACTAATAAACGTAATACAACCATGTTTTTAGCATCTTTTTCGAACATTTCATGCGTCAAATTAATTTGATCAGCTTTATGTCCTTGTTTTTTCATGTTTTCTTCAGCATGTTTCATCATATTATGAATTTCATCATGAACTAAAGCACCAGGAACCTCTAATGGAGATACTTCAGACAAAGCTTGTAATGCATTATCACGAGCTTTTAATTTAACTCGGCGATTAACTTCTCGTTGTAAATTTTCTTTAATTTCTTTACGTAATGAAGCTTCAGTACCATCTTCAACACCAAGAGTTTTAACAAATTCTTCAGTTAATTCAGGTAAAGTCTGTTTTGCAACTTCTTTAACTGTAATTGTGAAAACAGCAGTTTTGCCTTTTAAATTTTCAGCATGGTATTCTTCAGGAAAGCTTACACTGACGTCTTTAGCTTCGCCAGCTTTTAAGCCCAATACACCAGTTTCAAAATCAGGCAACATCCAACCTTGACCTAAAACAAATGGATAATCTTCAGCTTTGCCACCGTCAAATTCAACTCCATCAACAGTACCAAGGAAATCTACAGTAACTTTATCACCATTAGCCGCAGCTTCGTCAGAAACGCTGTGTGTAGCACGTTGTTTGCGTAAAATATCAATGGTAGTATCAACATCAGCATCACTTAATACACAATTTGGCTTAGCTAATTCTTTAGTACTTAAATCACCTAGTTTTACTTCAGGCATAACTTCAAATGTTGCCGCAAATACAAAGTCTTCACCTTCGCTGTTAGTCAAATCGAATTTAGGATAACCAACGATATCTAATTTATGCTCAACTAATAATTCAACAAATTTTTTATTTAATTGTTCGTTAACTGCATCTTCATATGCACGTCCGCCGTACATATCTTCAACCATTTTCTTAGGTGCTTTACCAGGACGAAACCCTTGTACTTTAGCTTGTTTAGCATATTTTTTTAATTCTGTCGCAACCTTACCGTTAACGGCTTCCTTGCTTACGTTAAAACTTACTTTGCGCTCCAAAGTGCTTACTACTTCTACTGACATCCTAAGAGTTCCTTATAAATTATATAATATTAGACGCAGATTATACCAGAGTTGAGTGTTAACGATATAGATTAATTCCCAGAAAATTAGACTAATTTAGGTAATTTTGTTATAGAAAATTTAAGCTGAATTTATATTTACTTAATTTTACGTAAATAATAAATTAACCAGACTACGCTTGCAAAAACTACGGCACTAATAATTGCAAATATCACTGAACCAACTAATAATGGAATTAAAAGCGATTGCCAATTATTAAGTAATTGTTGGAAATCAGTGTTAATTAAATCACTAATAAAATTAATTCCAAGTAAATGACAGCCAATATAATATGATGCATATAAAATTGGTAACATAGTAAATGGATTGCTAATCCAAACACATGCTACAGCTACTAATAGATTTGCCCTAAACATGATCGCAAATATTGCCGCTGGAATCATTTGAAAAGGCATCGGGATCATCGCCCAAAACACGCCAAATAAAGTTGCTTTCACAACGCTATTACGATTAAACTCCCATAAATATGGCTTATCACCCGCGCGTTTTAAAATAAAACGTAAATATTTGTTATTTTCTAAGCTGTCACGACTTGGTAAACGATTCTTTAATTTCTTCATAAAAACCTTTCATTGCAATAAGTCAATTTGCAAATTAATTCAATTTAAAAAATTTCACCATTTTTTCAGCCTTGGAGCCAAGTATCCAAAAAGAAACTCCCAGAATAATAAAGAATAATGTTTTATTAATTTCTTGCCAAAAAAATTCAAAATACTGAGTATATAAATTAATAAAAAAGAAAACTAACCCAAATCTTTTATAAATTACATCGTTGATTTTTATACCGTATAAAATAGCAGATAAAGCACTTATTGCCAATAAAATTGACCATAAGAGTAATTCATTTTGTTTCGCCACAGAGCAAGTATTTGCCGACCCACAATTACCAAAAATTGATAGTATCCATATCCCAATAAACAAGTAAAGAAGCCCTATCATACTGGTAGTTTGATTAAATTGTTTTAGGCAACGAATTACATTGAAACGGGTTGTAATTTCATTAATTAAAATTAGGGCAATGCCAAGTAATACAAACCTCAATGAATAATTCATTCTTAAATCATAATAACCATAGTCTGCACCATAATTTGTAACTATAGTGAACCATCCACCAAGCACAAATAGAGTAAGTATCCACAATAATTTTGCTGGAAAGCACAGTGCTAATACTCCATAAAGAAGTGCCGCTAATAGTAATAACCATGAAAATTCATGATTGGCAATCAAGAAAAATTTACCTACAAAACAAATGGTAACTCCTGTAAATAATGCGCCAATAAATATAACTGACTCATTTTTTAGTCTTTGTTCAGGATGATTATTACGTAATTTGAAAGCGTATAAGTAGAAAATAAATGCAAAGAATAAATTAAAACTAACTACGCTAAGAGGCGCTGCATTTTGTAAAGCAGAAGAAATTTTGGCAAATAAATTACTCGTAAAAAATGAAACTATAGCAAGTGAAGCACAACATAATGAGATCCAGAATGCATATTTAGACAACCTCAACCAATCAAAACCTATTCTTTCATAGCTATGTCTTAATTTGCTGGAAGTATCAAGATCAATTAAATGATTATCTTCCCAATATTTTATGGTTTTATTTATTGCCTTGTATTCTTTGGTATTTAATTGTAACATTTTCAATTTTCCTTAGTAAATTTCAAATGAATTACGTGTATTATAATACTTAAGCCTGATTTCTGGATATTAATTCCAAAAAAATAGCTGAAATTAAATATTTCAGCTATTTCAAATAATAATTGTCAATATTATTTAATTTAATCCCAATCTAACGCACCACCACTTTGGTATTCAGTTACGCGAGTTTCAAAGAAATTTTTCTCTTTTTTCAAATCAATCATTTCACTCATCCACGGAAATGGATTGTTGGTTTGATTCGGAAATAATTCAGGCAAACCAATTTGTGTAGTACGACGATTACAGATAAAACGTAAGTATTCTTTAAACATACTCGCATTTAGACCTAACACGCCACGTGGCATAGTGTCTTCGGCATAAGCATATTCAAGTTCAACACCTTTGTGGAAAATTTCAATCAATTCGGCTTTTAATTCCTCAGTCCATAATTCTGGATTTTCTAGTTTAATTGTATTAATCAAATCCATCCCAAAATTACAATGCATTGATTCATCGCGTAAAATATATTGATATTGTTCCGCGGCACCAGTCATCTTATTTTGACGACCAAGAGCTAATATTTGCACAAATCCTACGTAAAAGAAAATCCCTTCCATGATGCAAGCAAATACAATTAAAGACTTCAAGAGTTGACGATCGGCTTCAAGCGTACCAGTTCTAAATAATGGATTAGTTAACGTATCAATAAATGGAATTAGAAATTCATCTTTAGCCTTAATTGATGGAATTTCATGATAAGCATTAAATACTTCGCCCTCATCCATGCCCAAGCTTTCAACAATATATTGATAAGAATGAGTATGAATGGCTTCTTCAAAAGCTTGACGTAATAAAAATTGACGGCATTCTGGTGCTGTAATTTGACGATAAGTGCCTAATACAATGTTATTAGCCGCTAAACTATCCGCAGTAGTAAAAAAACCCAGATTGCGCGTAACAATCAGTCTCTCGTCATCCGTTAAACCATTTGGACTTTTCCATAACTCAATGTCACGTTGCATATTTACTTCTTGTGGCATCCAATGATTTGCACAACTCGCTAAATATTTATCCCAAGCCCATTTGTATTTAAATGGCACCAATTGATTAACATCCGTTTGACCATTAATAATTCTTTTATCAACTGCGTTAATACGATTAACATTTTTAGCAACCATTGAATCCATGCCTATTGGTGGAATTTTTGGCTGACTTGTTGAAATAAATTCTGTTTGTTGCATTTAGCGTAACTCCATAAATTTCTTAATATTTAACATTTAATGCTGCTCCAGATGGAGTAATCCATACACGAGTATCATCAGTAAGGTGAATAAATCCATTATCCATTTGTAGTGGACTATGTTTCTCTAAATTTGCATTAGTTAGCTGACCTGAATTATTTGATTTATCAGTAGTACCGATAGCACTTTCATTTAACTTATAATTCTCTGGTGTAACAGCTAAGGTATTTCCTGTAAAATTATAAGCTTGTGCCTCATCAGCTGAGAACGCATACAATAAATGCTTAGTCGAGCAAGCCAAATTAATGAGCAAAACCATTACAATAAGCTTAGCTTTCCAACAATACTCAGCACTACGCAATATACTCACAAATTAATCCAATAAAGCTTCAACATAATCTTTAGCGATAAATGGGCGTAAATCATCAATGCTCTCACCAACGCCAATAAAACGTAGTGGAACTGGATGTTCTTTGGCAATCGCACAAATTACTCCACCCTTAGCTGTACCGTCAAGCTTAGTCAGTACCAAACCAGTTAAACCTAATGCGTCATCGAATGCCTTGACTTGATTCATTGCATTTTGCCCAATATTAGCATCTAAAACTAGCATAATTTCATGTGGTGCATCAGGCATAGCCTTATTAATTACACGCTTAACTTTTTGAATTTCAGTCATTAAATTTAACTGAGTTGGTAACCGTCCTGCAGTATCCGCTAAAACGATATCAATTTTTTTAGAAATGGCTGATTGAATTGCATCATAACACACTGCCGCTGAATCACCTGATTGTTGTGCAACTACGGTAACATTATTTCGTTTACCCCATTCAATCAGCTGCTCGCGAGCTGCTGCACGGAAAGTATCGCCTGCAGCGAGCATCACACTCTTACCTTGTTGTTGAAAATACTTAGCCAATTTACCTATCGAAGTTGTCTTACCAGCTCCATTCACTCCAACCATCATGATAACAAATGGCGTATGTCCATCTGTAACAAGCGGTTTTTCTATTGGTAATAACATTTCACTCAAAGAATCAGTCAGAGCTTTTTTTAACTCACTACCATCTTTTAGACCTCGTAAACTGACTTTCTTACGTACGTCATCAAGTAAATGGGTGGTTGCTGCAATACCAACATCAGAAGTTAATAAAATTGACTCAAGATCATCATAAAGATCATCATCAATTTGCCCACCACCAAAAACACCCAATAACTTTTTACCAAGTGCATCTCTAGTTTTACTTAAACCTTGTTTTAAGCGCGCTGCCCAAGATAATTTACGCTGCGGTTGTAGTTTTTCTTCGTCATCAACAATGGCGGTCGACTCATTTCCTTCAATTATTTGATCATCATCTGCTACGACAGTACCTTTAGTATCGTTAGTATCGAGATTTGCAACATCAAGATCTGTAATAGAATTAATTTGTTCTATGACATCTGGTTGCTCAATACTTGAGATACCAACAATTTTTTCTGACGTTAAAGGAATATGATCTAAATTTGCACTACCCTCAACTATTTCTTTTTTTGCTGGCTCCAAACTGTTATCAATAGTTTCAGAAACACTTAATGGTTCAACCTGATCATCATCAATGTCCTTAGATTCATTAGAGTTAACTAATTCTTCAATTACCGCAGCTAGTTTTTCATCCGCTGACTTATCTTTTTTTTTCTTAAAAAAACTAAACACCGAAACCTTCTTTCAAACCGACAAAACACTACATATAGTGCAAAGTCTGAATTATAACACAATCTATAGGACTATTTATTAATAAAATCACCTAATTGTAGCTTAAGTTTAGACTCTAAATTATCTATATCAAGCTTTGCATCGTCAAGCGCAATGACATTCATACTACGTAACCAGGTAATCTGACGTTTGGCTAATTGTCGTGTTGCAGCTTTTCCTTGCTCCAACATCGTGGTTTTGTCAATTTCGCCAGCTAAATAATCCCAAACTTGTCGATATCCAACGCTACGCATTGAATTATGTTCAGCTGTTAATTCTGGGTATTTAAGCTTAAGCTGTACAACTTCTTCTACAAAACCAAATTTAAGCATTTGCTCAAAACGAGAATTAATTCGCTGTTGTAATAATTCACGATTACTTGGAACAATAGCCAGTGGCAAATAATCACAATTGCTTAAACCTACTAATTTATGTTCCTGCTGTGCCACGGACATAGGTTTACCAGTTAAGGTACAAACTTCTAATGCACGCTGTACTCGCTGGACATCGTTTACCTCAATTTTAGCTGCACAAATCGGATCTAAGTTTACTAAGCGCTGGTGCATAGCCAAATTACCAAATAGTTCAAAATCAGCATTTAATTGTGCTCTCAACTCTACATTAGCAACAGGCAATTGAGAAATACCATTAATTAATGCATTGTAATACATCATAGTACCACCGACGAGAATTGGCAAATTCCCACGTTGATTAATTTCAACTATTTTTTGATTAGATGCATTTAAAAATTCCATCACAGAATAATTTTCTAACGGCGAAATAATATTAATTAAATGATGTGGAACAATAGACAATTCAGCAGAATTTGGCTTGGCACTCCCAATATCTAAGTCTCGATAGATTAATGCTGAATCAACGCTAATTATCTCAATTGGATAACTTGAACTTAAGCGCAATGCTAATTCTGTTTTGCCAACTGCGGTCGGACCCATTAAAAAAACTGCTTTATTTTGCATCCATCACCGCTTTAAAATTTTCTTGCCAATTAACTGGAAATCCCATTTCTTCGATATTTATGCCATAAATTTCAATTAATCTACTTAAATCGTAAAAAAACTCCTGATCAAAACCCAAAGATTTCAAAACATGAATTATCAATAATAATACACTGTAAATACGACTTTCTTCACACAAGGCATGTACCAATGAATTATGTGGCGTATCGTTCAAAGCACACTCAAAATCAAATCGACGATTCCAAATTCGTGTATGATGTGCGGAAAAATTACGGATTAAGGTTAAATTATCCAAAATTGATTGCAATAAACTAAAATGTAGCTCATAACGACGCGAAACATTTTCTTTATCCTCCTCATGCTTTAAGTTGCGCAACCATTTGCTTAATTGACCAATCGTAGTTAGCTCAATCGCGATCCATACTGGTGGCATTTCTGGGTCCTGATAACGATGATAATACTCACTGACCAATAAATCATTACTTACTTTAAGCTGATATTGAATCCTCTCAATGCTGTCGTTTAATAGTTTATGATCCCGAAATAACTTATAATCCAAATAAAAATGCGGACCATATTTCCAGCTAAGATTAATGAATTGTGTGCGAACAGAGATTTCAATTTTTTCAATTGCAGACAAAATTAACAAACGAAGCTTACTATCAAATTCGTAAATCTTAACAACATCGCCAAATTTGCTGCCTTCTTGGTACTGATGAGTGTTACCAGTCACAAAAAATGGTACCGAATAACTTAAAAATCGATGAAAATAAACTTCTTCAAGAAAATCTTTTGCAAACGCATAATCGTCTATAATCATACCACGCTTCATGAGAGTATCGATCTGTGCATCCACGCTTGATGGATGACGACTATAAATGTTTTTTTTGTCTGTAATAAACTGTGGTTTTACTTTAGAATTATTCATTGATTTAAATCTTTTTCAAAAAATGAATTAATTGACAATTTTTTGCCTTAATAAATATTACGTTGATTTATTACTTGAGACATCTTACGGAGAGAATTTAATGGTTGTTTTGTGGTCATCAATAAAGTTAGATTATTAACAACCAACAGAAATTAAATAACTCAAGATAAACGGCTAGTCTATGGGTATAAGCTCGTTATTCAATAATTTTAGTTTGCCCTGCATAGTCTTGTGTCATCATAAAGATAAAACAAATCTAATGATTTTTGTAATACTCTATTCACAGCCAAAGGATTTAATTTATTCATCTAATCAACTCTAAAACTATGAAATGAAAAGCACGGCGCACATGCCAATTACATTCGCTCTACAACGGGAATTCCCAATAAACTCAAACTAGTGTTTAATGTATTTGCCGTTAATGCAGCAAGCGCTAACCGGCTAGACCTAACTTGTACATCCACATCAGATTTTAAAATTGGGCACGATTCATAAAATTTCATAAATAAACCAGCCAATTCATAAATATAACTGCATAAATAATGTGGATAATTTTCACGTGCAGCTTGCTTGACGCGTTCGGCGAATTTACTAATTTGCAATGCCAAACGGTGTTCTGCATCTTCCTGAATATTTATCAACTCTGGTGTAAAATCTGCAAAATTTAAATTAGCTTTTCTAAAGATACTTAAAATACGTGTATACGCATATAATAAATATGGGGCCGTATTACCTTCAAATGACAACATTTTATCAAAGCTAAACACATAGTCACTCAAACGATTTTTGGATAAATCTGCGTATTTTAATGAGGAAATTGCTAGTGTTTGCGCAAGTTGCTTGATTTCACTTTCTGCCCAATCTGGATTGCGTTCTTTAACCATAGCTTCGGCACGTTCAACAGCTTCATCAATTAACTCAATCAATTTTACTGTGCCTCCAGTACGTGTTTTAAATGGTTTGCCATCTTCCCCCATCATAGTGCCAAAAGCAGCATGTTCCATTAATGTATTGCTATGTGCTAATTCAGCTTTTTTCGCAACAATAAATAATTGTTTCATGTGCAGCGCTTGACGGGAATCTATAACATAAACTAGACGATCTGCATTCAAACGTTTAACTCGATCATAAACTGCGGCAATATCGGTTGTAGCATATAAATATCCACCGTCTTTTTTTTGTACAATAAATGGTGTTTCCTCTTTACTACCTAAGTCTGCTTCATTTAAAAATACACACTTAGCTCCATCGCTATCAATTGCCAGACCTTTATCTACAAGTAGTTGTACCATTGGCGCCAATAAATCATTATAAAAGCTCTCACCAACTACATCATCATGCGTTAATTTAGTATTTAGGCGTGAATAAATTTCTTGGCAGTGCCCTAATGAAACATCCACAAATTGCTGCCACAATGCTAAAATTTGGGCATCACCAGCTTGTAATTTAACTACAAATTCACGTGCTCGATTAGCAAATTCAGCATCTTCATCGAAACGAACTTTTGCTTTACGATAAAAGTCCTCCAAATCACTTAACTCAATTGCATGCTTATTATCAGCTTGCTTGATTTCCACTAAATATGCGGTTAGCATACCAAATTGAGTTCCCCAATCACCAACATGATTACGTCGATAAACCTTGTCACCCATATATTCAAAAATACGTACCAACGCATCACCAATTACAGTGCTACGCAAATGTCCAACATGCATTTCTTTTGCTAGATTTGGTGCTGAATAGTCTACAACTACAGTTTGAGCATCAGCTGATTTTACCTTTAAAACATCACTTGTCAACACACTTGTCAAATAATTATTGGTTAAAGTTACATTTATAAATCCAGGTCCAGCAACCTCCAATTTTTCAATCATATCTTCACGATCAACAGCTGCAAGAATTTTGCTAGCTAAATCACGCGGATTTAGTTTTAACTGTTTTGCTGCCGCCATTGCACCATTAACTTGATAATCACCAAATTCAGGTTTACCAGACTCTTGCAGTGCAATTGGAGTTGTGATTGCAAGACCTAATTGTGTAAATGCTTGACGAAATTTTTGTTCTAATTGTTGAAAAACTGTAACTTGCATGAATTAACCCAATAAAAAAGATAGGTAATTTCCTATCTATAAATTAAAAACTAATTATTTGTATGAAGAATAGATGCTTCTATTGTTTAGGTAATTTCCAATTCCATAATATCCTGTTATTTTAACATAAATAGAGTAATTTTGAGAGATTCAATACCTTATAATAAATAGCTTCATAATCTTAATTTCATACTATAAAAAAACCAAAAAATTAAAGTAGCTAAAATAAAGATCATTACAATGAATATGATTACATTTAATAATAAAAAACCCAACAAAATGTTGAGCCTTTTACTTGAAATATTTTAATTAATCGGCTTTTCTATGCGCCAAACTGACATTCTGGAGTATACGCATCTACCCCACTACAATCCTCAGTTCCATCTGCTAATAACAACACATTCTTACTTATTTGCATGTCACTATCATAGCCATTTCCTATATTAACCGCATTGGCAAAAGAACTCAAACAAATACCAGTAACAAGAATTATCAATGATTTTTTCATACGTAAAACCTTTAATAGTATTAATATTAAATTGACTAATAACATTATACCAACTTACTTCCAGCAAGTTATAATTAATTTATATGATATTTAATACTATCAAGATAACTACCTGTATTTATATTAATTATATAAGTATAAAAGAGTAATATTATTTTAGTGGCGGCAATTATATGTAATGTAGTAGAATATATTAAGTGCCAAGGAGGTAACAAAATGAAAAAAGTACTAGCTTGGTTTACAAATCTATTTTTTAAATGGTTTTGCAATTCCAAATATAAAACCAAATTAACTCAAAAAGAACGAGACAAAATTATAAAGTTAACTCAAAAGGTTGATATGGATGAATACTAAAAACCACTAAAAATAAACCATTATTAATATCAACCTTTTAAATTAGAAAATGAACAATGAAGAAATTATTAATTATTTTGGGCTGCATAATTGGCTCATCTAATATTTTTGCAGTAAATAATAACTCAATATTAATTGGCACAACTGGAGATTATCCACCATTAACTTTATACACAGAAAGTGGATATAGCGGCAAAGATATTACAATTATTATGAATTTTGCTAAAGCAAAAAACTTAGTAATAAAATTTGTACCAACTACTTGGCAAACAATGAGTCAAGATTTATCTAGTGGAAAGTTTGATGCTGCAGTTGGTGGAATCTCAGAAAATCAAAATAGAAAACAATTATTTTATTTATCTGATGCAATTGAAAGCTCAGCCAAAGCACCTATCATTCGTTGTAATGATAGTGCACGCTTTACACATTTTGCGGATATTGATCAAGAAAGCGTAGTTGTAGTTGAGAATAGAGGTGGTACAAACCAAGATTTTGCTTTGCAACATATAAAACATGCAACATTAGTACTTTATCAAAAAAATTATAGCGCTTTAGATAGTTTAACTAATGCAAAAGCACAGTCTGATGTAATGTTTACTGATGATGTTGAGGTGCTGTATAGACATCAAATTAATCCGCAATTGTGTTTGGCAAATATACCAGAAAAATTTCCAGCAAGCAGTAAAGTTTTTCTTTTTGCAAAAACAGACAAAGGGCAAGAGTTAACCAAGTTGTTTAATGAGTGGTGGGTGTTAAATAAATCAAAATACTGATTATAATAACAGATAATTTTTACAGAAATATTATTACGAATGTAATGCTGCTTTTGATTTAATAGTGAAAGTAATTTCTAGTAAATTATTAAACTTGCATTTTAAATACAACATATATTATAATGTTTAATGCACATAAAAAACTAGTTCTTTTATCTAAAATCTAAACACACAAAAACCTATATTGGAGATAATATTATGAATTATACTCATAAACCTGCTGAAAGCTTCAGTGACAAAATAGCATATGCTTTAGTAAAATTTTTTCGCTTCTTTGCGGATGCTTTTTTCGGAAAAAGATACGGTAATCGAGCTATAGTTTTAGAAACTGTAGCAGCGGTGCCTGGTATGGTTGGCGGTGCTTTACAGCACCTATGGTGTTTACGTAAAATTAAAGATGATCATGGATGGATAAAGCATTTATTAGAAGAAGCAGATAATGAACGTGTCCATTTAATGACATTTATCGAAATATCTCAGCCAAATTGGTTTGAACGTATGGTTATATTTTTTGCACAAATGATTTTCGTCGTATTATATTTAATAATCTATGTTATTTCAGTAAAAACAGCGCATAGGTTTGTTGGTTACCTTGAGGAAGAGGCAGTTGTCAGCTATATTCATTATTTAGCCGCCATCGATGATGGTCAGATTAAAAATGTTGATGCTCCACAAATTGCGATTGATTATTGGAAACTTCCTATCGATGCAACCTTACGTGATGTGGTTATAGCGGTATGTCATGATGAAGAAAGTCATAGAGATGTGAACCATTTTTTATCAACTCAGATAGCAAATGGTGATTGGCTTTCGAAACCATATATTCAACAAAAATAATTTGACATAACGATTAATGTTATATGATATCATTGGTAACAAATTTTTTGAATTTATGAATCTAAAATCAAAGAAGATCATGATGAACAACTACCCTTGGTAAATTCATATTTCGCTCACATACCCTCGCGAAGGCGAGGTTTTTTATTGCTTATCTTTAATTTTGTTTTAATACTCGCAAGATGAGTCATGCACCCAGAATTAAAATAATTAATTCTGATAAAGTTTCTGTCATTATGCAAAAATTAGCAAATAGAATTTATGTATTATATAAATGATAGTTTTTGGCTGGTACTTAAAAATTTGTTAAATTAATAAAAACGTATTGGCGGAAAAGGCGGGATTCGAACCCGCGAGACGTTTTACCGTCTGCTCCCTTTCCAAGGGAGTACCTTCGGCCACTCAGACACTTTTCCACAATCAAAAATACAGGCGCTATTATAAAATAAATAACGCCATTTTAGAAAATAAATTCAGACTTATTCGCGAGTCATAATTTCCAAAATAACTTTATCAGTTACATCCATTCCCTTTTGTGCCATTTCTGCAATATTGTTAATAGTTTGTTCAACATCTGGACCAACAACGCCATCACCAATGGTAATCACATTACCATTGGCAGCCATAGCAATACCATCATAAGCGGCATAAGTACCATTAGCAATTTTAATTGGGCAAGATGAATTTGCTCCATCACAAACGATCCCAGAAACTCCACCAAGTGTATTTATAATTGCATTTGATATTGTTTGAAAATCAAAATCATTCACCAACCCAATTGCCCCAGCTACTGCTGCAGATCCGCACATTGGACCACAATAAGCAGACAAACGCCCAATTTTAGCTTTAATATGTATTGTAGTTAAATGCGAGAAAAATAAAGCACGATATAATTGTTCATCTGATTTATTGCGCTCACGACAATATGTAATCACAGGTAAAGATGCAGTAAGACCAATATTTCCACTACCAGCAGTAGTCATAACAGGCATAGCACTACCACCCATACGTGCATCACTACCAGCGGAAGCTAAACTTGCAGAATTATTACGCGTATCATTGCCGTAAAATCCACTTTGAATACTTTTTTGAATGTTACGACCAATGTTTACCCCATAATCATGAGTTAAACCCTCGGTGGCAATAGCTGAATTACAAGATATAACTTTATCTAAGAGATCTTTAAATAAAGAAATATCAATTGATTTGGCTAAATCATAAATCAATTTAATTGACAAAATACTAGCTGGATCAATTTGTGTTTGGCTTTCTTCATCTGGTGCTTGAAATATAACCTGATCATTTTTTTTAATTGCAGTAACATTGGTGTGACGCTTTTTTAATTCAACACTTGCAGACTCATCACCAGCAAATACTTTAACTTGAATATATAGCTTATCACTAACTTGTGCATGTTGAATATGAATAGATTTTTTGCTAAGAAACTCTTTTACTTCAAGCAACATTTCAGGTGTCGCATCTGAAATCACCATTAACTCTTTATTTGGATTACCAGCAAATGCACCCATTGCAGCCGAAACACCTATTCCAACCATACCACCGCTGTTTGGGACTATAACACTTTTTACATTTTTAATAATATTACCAGAACAATAAATATTCATTCGCTCAGGTTTTCTGCCTAAAACTTCGGTAGCTTTAGCTGCTGCATAAGCAATTGCAATTGGCTCAGTGCAACCCTCTGCTGGTATAATTTCATTATGTAAGAGTGCTATAACTTTTTCAATAATTTCTGGGGAATATGTCTGCATAATTGAGTGCCTTTATTATTTATTTTTAATGCCAATATTATACCTTAAAAGTTATCGAAGTAAATAATGCAGCGCACCCAACTATAACTGTATAAAACCTTAATTTATAAAGAATTATTTCATCATATAATAGTTACAATACAGTAATTACTATTCAACTTATTTTGCGAACATAATATAACTAATTTAAAAAATGCTATAATGACAGCTGGAACATAAATAACTAAAGGTATATTATAGATGTCAAATTTTCTATCAATTGAAGAGGCGATTGAGAAATCTGGAATTAAACCCCAAGATTTTGAAAAAAATTATGTTGAAACAGGTATAATTAGCATACAGGTCAATGATGGTATAAAACAAATTGAGCTTTCCGAGTTTTTCCGAGTTTTCCCACAACAAAAAATTAATTCATATAACTCAGAACATAAATTGGAGCTTGAATTAGCACTTAAAGATCTAAAAATAGAAAATTTAGAATATCAAGTGGCAAACTTGCAGCGCCAATTGGTAAAGCAGGACGATGAATACAATTGGTTGCGAAGTAAATTTGATAACACTACATTATTATTAGAACAAAAATTAGATACTTCAGAAGTTGATAAGTATAAACAAGAAATTCGTCTACTAAGTCATCAAGCAATTCAATGGGAAAAAAAATATAATACTTTGCTCGCTGCCACAGAGTTAAAAGCTTTATCTCGTGAAAATCGTGAGCTCAAAGAACAATTATCAATTTACGCTAAGCCGCCACAAACAGAAATTGAGTCTCACACCAACAATCTACAAGATAAAGATGCAGAAGATAAATTAAGCATGGAATCCTTAAAGGCAGAAATAATGCGTTTACGGCAAATTCAAGCAGAGGTAATTTCATCAAAGACAACAATTGAAACTCACACACAAGAAAGTCAACCACATAAGCCACAACGTCGTAAAATATTTGGCATATTTTAAATATATTTCATATACAATAATCTTAGCCTAAGTCAAATACATAACAATATCAAACACAATCATAAGATTATTGTATAAGAAATTAATATTACGTGGATTGTACAAATTTTAAATAACTATTAAATAATTCCCTAGTGACTCTACCAGTTGCTCCATCTTTAATCATTTGGTTGTCGACAATATGAATTGGACGTACAAACGTAGTTGTACTACTTGAAAATACTTCATCCGCTTCAAGTAATTCATCAAATTTAAATTTACGCTCGATTACTTTGATGTCTACTTGTTTGGCCAATTCAATGATACGATGACGTGTAATTCCAGCTAAAATATGATTATCTAATGGATGCGTAATTAATTGCTGATCTTTTACAATAAAAATATTAGAAAAACAGCACTCCGTAACTACATTATCTCTTAACATAATCACATCATCACAATTTGCGTCAGCTGCCTTTTGCTTGTATAAACTACCAATCAATAAACCCGTAGATTTTACATCACACATTTGCCAACGTATATCTGGCTGTGAAATTGTTTTAACGGCTTTATCTAATATCTCCGCAACCGGTAATTTAAACTCACTAATTGTCATAATGACCGTTGGTTTAATGTTCTCAGGCAGCAATTGATTGCGTGGTGCAACACCTCGAGTAATTTGTATATATAAACTACCAGTCACTATATCATTTTGCCTAATTAGTTGCTGTGCAAAATCATCTAATTGTTCAACGGTATAATTAATTCGTATTTTCATTTTTTCTAATGAATTTGTGAGTCGTTGCCAATGTAATTCACCATCGATCAATTTATTATTGTGAACTAATGTAACTTCGTATACACTGTCAGCAAATTGCATAGCCCTATCGTCAATATGGACCATTGCTTTACTATGTTCAATAAACTCACCATTTAGAAATGATATTTTTGCCACAGAAACTACCTTTAAAATTTATTATGGTTTAATCGTGATACTTTGCCAATTATTTGGTACTACAACACCATCTTTTGACCAACTTTGCTTAATAAATTCGCGTACTGGAATATTTGTATCTTTTACGTCAGTAGCATAATTGAAATTAAATCCATCGCCACCGTTAACTAAAAAGTTAATTGTTGCTAACGAGTAAACATGTTTTGGATCAAGTTCCTTCCCATTAATTAAAATTTGTTTAATTTTACCATTTGCAGTTAGTTGTAAATCTACACCAGCAAAAACCGCCAACTGAGTTTTTCCAGCAGGCAAACTATGTTCTATTAATTCACGTAAATATTTTCCAGAGATTTTTAATGTGGTTACAGTATTATCAAATGGCATAGCTTCGTATATCATACTATACGTAATGTCACCACTTGGTAAACTACGACGAATACCATAAGTATTTTGCAGCCCAATATCACTATGAGTAGTTTTACGCATTATATCTGCAATGGTATAAGTTAAATTAATATTATATAAACCACTTACTGGCATATTACTTAAAACTTGAGGAGATGTTCCAACAACCTGATTTAATAAAACTTTATTTTGTTGATAATATTTATCAATAATTTTATCCACCACTGGATCATTTGCCAAATCTTTAGTTGCAACAGACAAATCAATCACTTCAGGCGTAACCTTACATACACTTTGAGTATGACAATCATAATGTAAAACGCTAATATCTTTACCTTGGCTTGCACCCTGCACTACAGCAACACCATTTAAAAACCCATCGACTTTCATATGGCTATGCCCTGATAAGACTGCGCTAATTCCATTAACCTTCTTAGTCACATAGTTTATTTCACTTGTACCAAGTTTCGTATTTTTATCATAATAAATTTTCCCACCAGATTCTTGCTGACTAGGAATATGCGTTAACAACACAATCGTATCAGGCTGACCTAACGTATTCGCAGAAGAGTTTAGGAATTTAACCCATTCATTTGCCGCACGGGCTGGATTGGTAAATGTAAGTCCTTGAATATTATTTATAGCTGTAGTATCTGGAGTTTCCAATGTTGCCAGGCCAATAAATGCAATTTTTTTGCCACTCGGTAAACTCATTTGACCATATGGAGCGGCATATTTAAAAATAGATCCACTACTGTCAATAACGTTTGCTGCCAAAAATGGAAATTGGTTAAAATGTGTCCACGACTCAAAAACAGCCTGACCATAGTCAAAGTCATGATTACCAATTGCTGAATACTTTACACCAATATGATTAAAAAACTCATTATCCACTTGACCCAAAGAAATATTTGAAATGGCAGTGCCTTGATAATTATCTCCAGCTAAGACTACAACCGTATTCGGGTGATCTAAACGATATTTTTGAATAAAGCTGCTAATTTTACTCGCTCCAACCATTGACTTGTTGGGTTGCATTTGACCATGAAAATCATTTAATACCAAAACTGTAATATCATCAGCGGCCATTGCAAATTGCATAAAACCTGCAGTTAGTAAAACAAGGCTAATTTTGCGCATACCATCCCCTAAAGTTTATAATTTAAATGAATTAAGAATTTGTTCGCTAATATAACTATTTAAAATATTTTAATTTTTGATTATAATAAATAATGCCAGAATATTAAACAGATCATAAGTGCTAAAAACCTCACAAATGAATAAGCATAATTATTTTCACTAATTTAAACGATGAAGTTAACAGTCATTATCCTATCACAAAAACCTCGAATATAAAAGCTTATTTAAACACTTTAGAACTATTCGTGATAATATTTAATTGTAGGGTATAATTATGTCTGTAGACTTTATTATTTTAACTTTAGAAGGAAGATTATGAAAGCAATTAACACTCCATTTGCGCCACAAGCAATTGGTCCTTATGTTCAAGCTAACCAACACGGAAACTTAATTTACACATCTGGACAAATCCCTTTGACCAAAGATGGTGTTTTAGCTGGTGATGATATTAAAACTCAAACACACCAAGTAATGAAGAATATTGAGGCAATTTTAATTGAAGCTGGTTCTGATATGACTCGTTTGATTAAAACTACTTGTTTTTTATCAGACATGAATAACTTTGCTGCCTTCAATGAAGTTTATGCAAGCTATTTTGATCGTAATTTACCGGCTCGTTCATGTGTTGAAGTGGCTCGTTTACCACGTGATGTATTAGTTGAAGTTGAAGTTATTGCGGTTATTCCACTATAAACTAATATTTAAAGAGTGACATTTTATTCTCTAGATAAATAGAAAATTGAATGTTGGTATAAGTAAAGTGCCTTAATTAAGGCACTTTACTTTATTAAATTTATAAAATGATAATATAATTATTAATGCTTAAAGTGACGAATTCCACTAAAAATCATCGCAATACCGTGTTCATCACAAGCATCAATCGACTCTTGATCACGTAATGAACCACCTGGTTGAATAATTGCTTTAATTCCAGCTTTAGCGCATTCATCAACACAATCTCTAAACGGGAAGAATGCATCTGACGCTAACACGCCACCATCTTTAGCGCGCTCAATCGCCTGAGTAGTTGCCCAAATCCGATTAGTTTGCCCTGCTCCAATGCCTTTAGCAACGCCATTTTTAGCAACTACAATTGCATTTGACTTAACATGTTTAACAACTTTCATTGCCATCGTTAAATCTTGCATATCTGCATCACTTGGTGCATCCTTCGTTACTACTTTTAAACCATCTGCAAAATCACAATCACGTTCTTGCACCAAAATACCACCATCAACAGTCACGTACTCAAGTTTACCTTGAGCATGAACGGTATTAATTTGAATAACCCGTAAATTTTTCTTAGTTTGTAACTCTACTAATGCCTCTGCACTAAAACTTGGCGCCATCACGATCTCAAGAAAAGTTTTATTTAACTCCTGTGCTGTTGGCAAATCAACTTCACGATTGATAGCCACAATTCCACCGAAAATAGAAACAGGATCACTTGCATGCATTTTATTATAAGCATCAAATACCGTATTTGCTGTTGCAACACCACAAGGAGTCGAATGTTTAACCCCACATGCAGCTACTTCATCAAACTCAGCAACTACTTTCCAAGCTAAATCCATATCACGAATATTATTAAATGATAACTCTTTACCATGTAATTGATCATAATCTTTCAAAATTCCACTTGCAGTCGTTGCTACATAATAAGCCGCACCTTGATGTGGATTCTCACCATAGCGTAAATCAGCCATTTTTTGATATGACATACTTAAATAATGTGGAAAATCTTCATCTGCTAGTAAAAAATTACTAATTGCAGCATCATATGCTGAGGTTAAGTTGAACACCTTACCAGCTAATTTTTTACGTGTTGCGATAGTTACCTGCTGAGTACTTTGTAATTCCTGCTGAACTACAGCATAATCCGTAACATCACTAATCACAATTACGTCTTTAAAAGCTTTCGCTGCCGAACGTAACATAGTTGGACCACCAATATCAATAAACTCAACTTTTTCCTCAAAGGAAATGTCTTTAACAACTTCATCAAAAAATGGGTATAGGTTTACAATCACCATATCAATGGTTTCAATTTTACTATTTGCAATTGCCTGCATATGTTCAGGATTATCACGCACAGCTAAAATACCACCGTGAATTTTAGGATGCAATGTTTTTACGCGACCATCTAACATCTCTTCGAAATTAGTTACTTCACTAACTTCTGTAACTGCCATACCTTGTTGTTTTAAAAACTTGTAAGTACCACCTGTTGAAATTAATTCAACACCTTGTGACAATAAAAATTGAGCAAACTCAGTAATTCCTTGTTTATCATAAACACTAATTAACGCTCTTTTTAACACACTAAACCCTCTTAAAATAATTAATTAAATTTTAAAATCTGCCGCAAAATAATACTCATGCCATATTTGAGATGATTCAAAACCAAGTTGATGTTGTAAACGTCTATAGATTTAAAACTGTACTGGTTTAAAATCACGTAATAAAACCTTACCCAAATCATAAACCTGATGTGGAGTAATGTTTAATGCTGAATCAAAAAATGGTGCATCATACACTAAAGTATGAAACTCACCATTTTCACCACAAACGTCAACATTAAGATTTCTTAGCTGCTGAAAATCTAAATCAGCATAATCCTTAGTCAAGAAATCTTCTAATAGATAATCTTTGTTAATTACTACAAGCTTGCTTTTAATAGCATAAGCTAAGATCATATCTTTGATTAACTCTCGAGAAATTCCCCACAATGGGAGATATGCCTCCAAACCTGCTGCATGGCAAATTTTGTGGTCAAATTCATAATGAGTCGTAATATCAATATCACCAAAAACACATTGTGAAACTTGATAATCTTGCTGTAAATTAGTCAATGCATGAATAATATTTTGCTCGTAATTACCCCAAGTTGTCTCTTGAAGTATAATTGGTAAGCCTAGTGCTGATGCCTGAAGTTTTAGGATTTGTGAATTCACTCCATTTGAACGCGAATAACCACGTTCATCAATCATGCATAGTAAAACTACAGGATTTATGCCTTGCTGTTTAGCAACGTGCAAGGCTAAACAACTATCTTTACCACCACTCCAAGAAATAACTACATTTTGCATTTATCAATCCGTGTTTTTAATCGCGTAACATAGCTATATCATAATAAGAGATATATTTGGTTATGCTAAAATTAAAAGTTTTCATCCCAGGATAAATTAAACTTTAGATTGAAACCAATTATGCTAACAACTTGGTAATAACTGCAACTAATAATTGATGCTCAAAATGTAAAACTTTCTGCTGTAAGCTTTCTGCAGAATCATCAACAGCAATAGCTACTGCATGCTGAGCAATAATTGCACCACCGTCAATTTCTTCACTCACGTAGTGTACAGTGCAACCTGATTCGCTATCACCAGCGTCCAAAGCAGCTTGGTGTACTTTCAGCCCCCACATCCCAGCACCACCGTGTTTTGGTAATAGTGATGGGTGAATATTAATAATTTTATTTGGCCACTTTTGAATAAATTTAGCATTTAAAATAGACAAAAATCCAGCTAAAACGATTAAATCGCAATCAAAAGAAATTAATTTTGCAATCTCTTCTGATAAATCACTACGGTGAAGTTTACGATCGATCAAGTAGGCTGGAACTCCAGCTTCACGCGCTCGCTCTAAACCATAACAATCGCGATCAGCAATCACCGCAGCAACCTGTGCTTGAATTTTACCTGTTGCAACCGCATCCAAGATGGCTTGTAAATTACTTCCACCACCAGAAACGAGAACCACTAGCTTAGACATATTTTTTCATCACCAGTAGTAATTGAACCAATTATACGTGGATTTTCACCATGCTCACTTAAGATATCCATTACATCAGTAGCTAATTCTGAGCTCACTACCAAAATAAATCCAACACCCATATTAAATGTGCCGAACATTTCTTCGCGTGCCACACCTAACGTCTCTAACAAATTAAAGATTGGTAATGATTCAATTTTACTACTATCAATTGTAGCGCATAAACCATCTGGAATAATTCGTGGAACATTCTCATAAAGACCGCCACCAGTAATATGTGCCATACCATTAATCACAAATTTTTCTAATGCTGCTAATACTGGTTTTACATAAATCTTGGTTGGTGTAAGTAGCGTTTCTCCAATCGGTTTACCTTCGAATTCAACACTCATATCCGTAATCAGGCGGCGCACCAAAGAAAATCCATTACTATGTAATCCGCTTGATGGCAAAGCAACGATAGTGTCACCAGCTTGAATTTTGTCACCAGTAATTACCTTAGCCTTTTCAACAACACCAACGGCAAATCCAGCAATGTCATATTCACCTGGTTGATAAAAACCAGGCATTTCAGCTGTTTCACCACCAACTAATGCTGCAGTCGATTGCATACAGCCTTCAGTAACTCCAAAAACTATTTGTGCTGCAACTTCAGCATCTAATTTGCCACAAGCCAAATAATCTAAGAAAAACAATGGCTTCGCACCATGACATAAAATATCATTTACACACATTGCCACACAATCAATTCCAATTGTGTCATATTTATTTAAAGCAAAAGCTATCTTTAATTTAGTACCTACACCATCAGTACCAGATACTAAAACAGGATTGTCATATTTGCCCAATTCATATAATGCACCAAAACTACCTAATTCTGTCAATACATTTTTAGAATAAGTCCGTTTAACCATATCTTTAATTAGACCAACGCTTTTATAACCTTCTTCTTTGTCCACACCTGCTGTTTTATACGTAATCATTTAACATTTATCCTCTTGATGATTTTCAATATCTTTAATTGGGTAAGTTGAAGTGAAGCAACCCTCACAAAATTGTTCGCCTCCCAAAATTTTGCGTTGATTAGTAATTGATAAAAAATCTAAACTATCTGCACCAATTTCACGACAAATCTCGTCAACGCTCATTCTACTTGCAATTAATTCTTCTTTACTAGAAATATCTACTCCAAAATAGCATTCACTACGCACCATTGGTGACGCTAAACGGAAATGAACTTCAGTAGCACCAGCCTCACGGAGTAATTTAATCAATTTTTTGGCCGTTGTTCCACGCACTAGCGAATCATCAACTAAAACCACCCGTTTACCTGCAATAACTTTGCGCATTGGGTTCAATTTAAGCTTAACCGCTTGTTCACGTAAGCTCTGACTTGGTAGAATAAAGCTACGCCCCATATATTTACTACGGACTAAACCCATCGAATATTGAATGCCGCTTTCTTCTGAATAACCAATCGCCGCAACAATTCCCGAATCAGGCACACCAACCACAACATCGGCAAAAACAGGCTTTTGGTGTGCTAAATAACGCCCTGCTGATTCGCGGACATGATAAACGTCTAAACCATCTAATACACTGTCTGGACGTGAGAAATAAATATATTCAAAAGAACATGAAGCTCGCTCATTGGTTGGCGCATATTTAAATGACCTCAAGCCTGATTCATCAATTATTAACATTTCACCAGGATCAATGTCACGAACTAAATCAGCTCCAACGATGTCTAGTGCGCAACTTTCTGATGCTAAAACATGCGTTTCAGTGCCACGAATTTTACCCAAACACAATGGACGAATTCCCAATGGATCACGCACCGCAATCAACTTGTTCCCAATCATCATCACTAATGCAAAGGCACCGCGAATCGTGGTACACGTATCACTAATAGCTTTTTCCAAACCAAGCTTTGCCCGTTTTGCCAACAAATTCAGGATCACTTCACTATCACTGCTGGTTTGAAAAATTGCGCCATCTAATTCAAGCTCATGGCGTAATTGATTAGCATTAACCAAATTACCGTTATGTGCCAAAGCAATGGCACCCATCACTGACTGCGCAAATAATGGTTGTGCATTAGCCAAGTTAGAACTACCAGTAGTTGAATAACGTACATGACCAATTACTGCATTTCCAATTTTATGTGCTAGTTCGTCAACGTTAAAGACTTCATTAACTAGACCCATCCCTTTGATAGTCTCTAAATGCCCGAAATTGGCGACTGTAATACCAGCACTTTCTTGCCCGCGATGTTGTAAAGCAAACAATCCACAATACGCAGCGTAAGCAACACTATCGATTTGCTTCGTATCATACATCGCAAAAACACCACATTCTTCTTCCATCTTATGATTAGCTGGAACTGTGTTTAACAGATTATGAATCGGATGAATTTTAATGGTTTTATTTTGCATAGCTTAATTAGCTAACCTCTTTAATACTTCAGAATAAGCTTCTTCAACGCCACCTAAATCACGACGGAAGCGATCTTTATCTAATTTTTCTTGAGTAACACTATCCCATAAACGGCAAGTGTCAGGGCTAATTTCATCAGCCAAGACAATTTCACCACGTGAATTTTTACCAAATTCAATTTTGAAATCTACCAAAATCAAATTTCGTGCTGCAAAAAATTGCTGTAAAACCTGATTAATATGCATAGTTTGACGATAAATTTCTTCTAATTCAGCATAAGTTGCCACACCTAAAGCCACCGCATGGTGATCATTAATCAACGGATCACCCAGTGCATCATCTTTATAAGATAATTCCATCACTAAATTATTTGGCTTAGTTCCCTCAACAATATTCAAACGTTTAGCCATTGATCCAGCGATCAAATTGCGTGTAATAACCTCCAATGGAATAATATTCACACGATCACACAATTGCTCGCGCTCATTCAGACGATGGTGAAAATGAGTTTTAATCCCATTTTCGTGCAATAAATCAAATAAACGCGTAGTAATTTGATTATTCATAATTCCTTTATCTTGAATTGTGCCTTTTTTCAAATTATTGAATGCGGTAGCATCATCTTTATAGCGAATAACAATTAAATCTGGATTATCCGTCGTATAAACTTGTTTAGCTTTACCCTCGTATAGAAAATCACGTTTTTGCATGATTGTACCTTTCTTGTAAGTTGATTAATTCATGACTGCACTACTAATATTTCTAAAGTATAAGTTTTTGAATTGCTTGCATAGTATTTTTAAAACTTAGCGATTTATTTAGTGCAAAATTATTATCAAGAGATAAAAATGGAGAAATACGCTCCGCTGTCTCATTTTTGGGAAAATTATCTAGCGACTGATAATCTGGAATGATTTCCTTCAATCTTACATTAGGTGATTGAATTTTATCTATATCTCGAAATTTACTACTATTTTGATGTCTGCTTGCATCAAACCTTGGATATGCTTGCTGAATTGCAATCATGTCACCCAAAAACCAAGCTTCTAATTCCCGACAAATAATTCTTATAAAATATGGGCACGCGCAATTATCTTTAACTATAGCATCGAGTTTCAGTTTTAATTCCTTACAGTCACAAAGATCTTGATCTCTGGTAATTAAAATCCTCGAGTTTGGAATTTTACTAATTATTGGTAAAGTAGTGCGTAATGCATGCTCTAAATCATTTTTACCTTGATGAGGATATACTCTATAATTTACACTTTCCACATCTAACAACTTTGGTAAAATAGAATTAAATACTTTCTCAATTGAAGGCTCTTCTGTGAAGATATGTAAAAAAATCACAAATTTGCTCCATGAATGTATTTATTACGCCATAACCAACCAAGATCATTTTCTTTGGATAAATCAACGGCAACTGGATCATCGCTTACTGCATAGATATGAGACAAACCATTTTCTTTTTTGATGTAAAACAGCTCATTAATATTAAGCCCATTTACAAAATCTGGCGAATGAGTTGACACAAATACCTGACCACCACGCTCGGAGTACTCTCTAATTTCTTCACATAATTGCAATAACAAGTCAGGATGAAGAAAATTCTCTGGTTCTTCAATACATAATAATGGATGAGGCTCTGGATCATGTAACAAAATCATATAGGCAAACATTTTAATTGTACCATCCGACACATAACGTGCTACAAATGGATCTTTAAAGTTTTCATCTTTAAAGCGTAACACAATTCTCCCATCTTCAGTTTCTTTGGCTTCTACTTCGGTAATCCCAGGAATTCTTCGTGGTAACTTATTTAGAACTTCATTAAATAGTTCTCTATGGTACTCATACATATACTTAGTAACCTGTGCCAAATTGTCACCAGTTATGGATAAATGATCAGAAACTCCAACATCTGAAATACTCCGCCCATTGTCAATTTTAAAATTTGAAACATACCATTTTTCTAATAACTCACGAAATTTACTAACTACACCAAACTGTTCAAATTGCCCCAAGCCCTTAATTGCAAGTATATCTGGGCTTGTAACCTTCTGGTTCATCCTTTTTTCTTCAACCCCATCATTACCATAGTCAGACTCATTCGTTACCGCAGTACCTTCCCCATTACTAAAATCCAAAAAATGCCATGGTTTACCTCGTTGCCCTCGACGATAACGTAGGATTTCACGATCAATATATGCCTTCCCACTGCGAAACCCAATATCTAAAGAGTATGTAATAATGGGGGAGCGTTTAAGCTGGTGTGTATCTCTAAATTTTATTTCAAACTTAATTAAATCTTTAACTACATCACAGCCTCGAGTAATTACCTCAGAAAAACCACCTCGTTTGTTTAATGCTATCGTAACATTCTGTTGAAGAGCATCACTCAGAAAACCAAAAACATCGAAAAATGTACTTTTCCCAGCACCATTAGCTCCAAGCAGTACTGCCATCTTTGGCAATAATTTAAGCTCAGCATCTTTAAATGCTTTATAGTTTTCTATTCTAACGCTTTCAATTTTCATATTAAGTCTCACAAAATAAACAGTGGTACTATGTAGTACAAATTATTTAAAGTAGTTAACGCCATTGGTAAATATATCTTGTTTTTTGTCACCAGCAATATTTTTATATAAATTATCACCCATACGCTCAGAATGCCCCATTTTACCCAAAATTCTGCCGTCTAAAGATGTTAACGCTTCAATCGCATAATCTGAACCATTTGGATTAAAATATGGATCCAAGGTTGCCACTCCATTTAAATCACTATACTGGCAAGCAACTTGACCATTTTGTAATAATTCACGGTGTAGTTCTGGTCGCATAATTAAACGTCCTTCACCATGCGACATGGCAATGTGTTTAACATCACCAACGGCAAATGAATTTAACCATGGTGATTGATTATTCACTACTTTAGTTGGTACAATGCGTGAAATATGACGACCAATTAAATTATAAGTTAACGTTGGTGCTTGATCATTTAAATCACAAATTTCACCATAAGGTAACAACCCGGATTTAATCAATGCTTGAAAACCATTGCAAACACCTAAAATTAAACCATCACGCGCCAATAATCCATGTACAGCAGCTTTAATCTGTTCATTGCGTAAAATTGTCGCAATAAATTTAGCCGAGCCATCAGGTTCATCACCAGCACTAAATCCACCAGGTAACATCAGTATTTGTGAGTTATGAATTGCTTGTGCTAGCGCATCTAATGATTCGCTAATTTTTTGTGGCGATAAATTATTAAAGACCAAACTACGCGTATCAGCCCCAGCACTTTCAAATGCTCGTAAACTATCATATTCACAATTAGTACCAGGAAATACTGGAATAATTACGCGCGGTTGAGCAAATTTCTGTGCCGACTTGACAGACATAGCATTATTAGCTATCGTCGTGATCTGTGGCAAATCTAATTCAACATTCCCAGCATGAGTTGTTAATGGGAAAACTGGTACTAATTTTGCTTGCCAAATTTGAATTAAATCATCAAGGGCTAAATCATATTCTTGATAACTAATATTGACGGTAGAATTTGTCGTTGCAATTAATTTTAATTCGGCAAACTGTAATTCAGTTTCGCTAGCAATCACTAAGCCACCATAACAAGCTTGAAATGAGTCTATATCATTTGACTGAATATTTAAACCAATTTTATTACCACATGCCATCAAAAATAACGCTTCGGCTATACCGCCAGCGCCAATTGCACGTGCTGCGTTAATTTTACCATTATGAATTAATTCACTAATCTGTGTATAATCAGTGCGTAATTTTGCTAAATCCAGCATCTGGTGTTTATCTTGCTGCGGCAAATGAACATAAATGTATTTGGATGTAGACTTTAACTCTGGACTAATAATTTGTCGTGCATCACATGGCGCAACTGCAAATGAAATTAACGTTGGTGGTACGTGTAAATCATTAAACGTTCCACTCATTGAATCCTTGCCACCAATAGCCGCCAATTCAAAACCTTGTTGTGCATGATAGGCACCAAGCAATGCCGCAAACGGCTTACCCCATTTAACTGCATCATTACCTAAACGCTCAAAATACTCTTGGAATGAAAAATAAATCTTATCATGCTCGCCGCCAGCTGCAACAATTTTAGCTACCGAATCAACTACGGCATAAAATGCACCATGAAAAGGTGACCAACTAGATAGGTATGGATCAAACCCAAAGCTAGCAATACTCGCAGCACTACTCTGCCCAGTTAAAATTGGTAATTTTTGTACCGAAACTTGTGTTGGAGATAACTGATATTTTCCACCAAAAGGCATTAAGACTGTGCTAGCTCCAATCGTTGCATCAAAAGCATCTACTAAACCTTGTTGTGAACAAATATTTAAATTTTGTAATAACTCTTGATACTGTGTGGCAAAATCAGATTTTGAAGTAGTTTTAAAACTGTATCCATTTTCCAGCGGAGCACTTAACTCAATTTGAGCATAAGATTTAGCACCATTGGTATTCAAAAACTCGCGCGATAAATCAACAATTTTAGCACCACGATAAAGCATAACCATCCGTAACTCAGTAGTTACTTTGGCAACGACTACAGCATCTAAATTTTCAGTAATTGCTAACTCAATAAATTTAACCGCATCTGATTGGCTAACTACAACCGCCATACGTTCTTGTGACTCAGAAATAGCTAGTTCAGTCCCAGTTAAACCATTATATTTAGTTGGAACTAGATCTAAGTCAATTGTCACACCTTCAGCCAATTCACCGATTGCAACCGAAACACCACCAGCACCAAAATCATTACATTTTTTAATTAAGCGTGTAACTTCAGGATTTCTAAATAAACGTTGAATTTTACGCTCAACAACTGGATTTCCTTTTTGGACTTCAGCTCCACACTGTGCTGCAGAATTAACATCATGTTCTTTCGAGGATCCAGTTGCACCGCCACAACCATCACGACCAGTTTTACCACCAAGCAAAATAATCACATCGCCAGCACAAGGTTGATCACGACGAATATTGGTATAAGGCGCCGCAGCAACCACCATACCAACTTCCATACGCTTAGCCTTGTAACCTGGATGATAAATTTCACGGACATGAGTTGTGGCTAGACCAATTTGGTTGCCATAACTTGAAAAGCCATGAGCTGCTTTAGCTGTGATTGTTTTTTGTGGTAATTTACCAACTAATGTATCTTTAATTGCTTCTAATGGATCAGCAGCACCACTGACTCGCATCGCCTGATAAACATACGAACGTCCAGAGAGTGGATCACGAATTGCACCACCAACACAAGTTGATGCGCCACCATAAGGCTCAATCTCTGTTGGATGATTATGAGTCTCATTTTTGAATTGGAGCGACCATTTTTGTGGTTGTGAGTCAACTTCAATTTCAACAATTAATGAACAAGCATTAATTTCATCAGTTTCTTCGACTAAAGTTAATCTACCTTGTTTTTTGAGTTGTTTCCCACAAATCGTTGCCAAATCCATTAAGGTAATCGGTTTAAATTCTAGCTTTTCAGCATGCACCATTTCACGGCTGGTCAAATAGTTAGCCAAAGTATCATTAAACAAATTTTGATACATACCTTGCTGAATAGTTATATCCGTCAAATGAGTTTCGAAAGTAGTATGACGACAATGATCAGACCAATATGTATCTAAAACTTTAATTTCAGTTTCTGTAGGATTACGCTGCTCAATTTGCTTAAAATAATCTTGAACACAGCATAAATCTGCATTGGTCATTGCCAAGCCATGATTAGATCTAAAGTCAGCTAATTTACTCGCATCAAGTTGATTAAATTCAGTATAAATTGGTACAGCAGCAAAGTTGTTAGCTTGAAGATCAGCCTGTAACACATTTAAATCTTTAGCACACATTTCCAGTGGATTAATATAATAACGCTTAATTTGCTCGAGCTGATCTGAAGTTAACTCTTGAGAGAAAATCAATAATTTACCGGTTTTTACAGCTAAATCAGGAGCATTTATAGCTAATAAATTTAGTGCTTGCAACGCAGAATCTGCACGTTGATCGTACTGCCCAGGCAAAGGTTCAATCGCAAACCACGTATTTGTTAATAACTCTTCAGCTTGTGTGCTTAAAACATCAACGCTTGGTTCAGCAAATACTACAAATTTGGCCAATTCCAACTCTTCGGCAGTAATATTAAATACATCATAAATATTTATTATACGTAGAGATTTCAAGTTCAAATTTAAGTTTTGATTTAAACTCGATAAAAGCTGCTTTGCTTCAACATTATATTTTAATTGCTTCTCTACAAAAATTCTAAAATTCGTCATATACCACCACATACTAAGTTAATCAAAATTGTGCGCTGCATTAATCACCCAAGATTATACACAACTAAACACGATAAAAGTTACTTTTTAAAACGCTTGTTACATATATAAAAATCCCACATATAAATTGTGGGATAGTATAGCTAGAGTTTGATTGTCTGATTAATATAGCCAATCGTAAAACTATCTTTGTCCGTATGAATGGCCGAAACACTAGACGCACTCGTTATATATAACGGCTTCAGACCAGTTTGATTTGTAATATAATTACCAAACACTTTACCATTCTCTGCGCTATCAGAATGCACTACCGCAATTGATTTCAGTTTATTTTGCATTCGTAAATCATCTAACAATTTAGTAAGCTTTTTCCAAGCACCAGCTCGCGAAAATGCTGCACCAATAACTTTAGGTTTATTAGTTTGTGGATCTATATGCAGCAATGGTTTCAAACGTAGTAATTTACCAATAAAGCCCATTGATTTTGACAATCTCCCTGAACGGATTAATCCATCCAAAGAATTAAGCATAATTAAAACATTAGCCTCTTTACTCGCAGCTTCAAGCTTAACCATAATTTCTTCATGACTGGTATCAGCTTCTGCCAATTGATTGGCATATGCAACTAATAAACCCAATGGTGCTGAATTCATTTTAGAATCCAAAACGCTAATTAACTTGTCTTTATATTTATGTGATTGATTAACCATCACATCATATGTTGAACTCAAGGCTTTACCAACTGGAATTACAATAATCGAATCATAGTATTGTTGTAAGAAATGAAACGTACGAGCAACAATTGCAGCAGATGGTGCGGCTGTCCCAATTCGATTTTCTAAATTACTTAAATAATTAAATGTTTGTTGTGGACTAATCGAAACTTTGTCCAAAAATGAATTACCATTAACTTTAACTTGCAACGGGATGCGATAAATATTACGTGCTTGAATAATCTCTAATGGAATATCTGCCATTGTATCAGCAACAATTGCAACTTTAGATTTTAGTGGCAAATTAGCGATGTTGTATTGCAAAACCATATCATCAATTTTTTGATATAACACATCGCCAATTCCAGCTAACAGCTGGGTAACTTCTTCGGGTTGATCAGTATGAATATGTAATTTAAGTAATTGTGAACCACGCCCAATTACCATACTATCACCCATTTTATCCAGTGTAGCTTTATGCACATCAAGCGCATTTTCATCTTTAGAACGAACTACCGTCTCAAAGCAATAGCGAAAATTTGGGAATTCGGTTACATCTTCAAACTCATGACTTAATTGTACCAACGCACCTGCTACACTTTGTTCGGCCAAAATTAAGGCACGTTGCTCTTTACCAACACTTACAAACTTTAACATACCTTCAATGAAATTAACAAAACCTTGTGCACCAGCATCCACCACTTGGTTTAATTTTAAAACCTCAAGTTGATTCATCGTATTTTTCAACGCAGATTGTGCGTGTGAAACGCTAGATTTAAAGCCATCAACTAAATTTAGCTGCGTACTTTTCAAATTCTCACGAAAACCAACGACCCACTGCTCCATAACGGTTAAAATAGTTCCTGGTTTAGGATTACTTACTGAGTTATAAGCGCTAGTATAACCCTGAGTAATCATTTCAACAAAATCATGTAGTTTTACTTTGGTTTTTTCGGCAACATGATGTTGGGTTAAACCATAAAAAAATTGGGAGAAAATTAATCCAGAATTACCACAACTACCAACTAAGCCATGCTGTGACAATTGGTGAAGTAATTCTTGTGTGTCTTTAGTTATTGAAAGATTGTCTACAATATAACGCATCATCGTGGCTAAATTAGTTCCTGTATCACGATCGGCCACAGGAAACACATTCAGTTGATTCAATTCATTTTCATTATGTATAACTTGTTTTGCACCAGATAAAATCATGCCATAAAACAACTCAGTCGATAATACTTCATCCATACACATACTCCCAAATCGTGCCATCACTACAACTAACTTTTATCATAAATTTAATGCTATTATTATAATATATTTTGGTTCAATAATTCAAAACCTCCGCGATCGGTTCTTCGCACCATGCCAATTTTCTCAAGGTGATTCATAATCCGTGCAGCTTTATTATAACCAATTCCAAATTGAGTCTGTAACGAACTGATTGAACAGCGTTTTGATTCAATAATAAATTTCACAGCTTGATCGAAAACAGTATCTTTTTCAATGCTATTATTGTCTGTATTGCTATCGTCTTCAAAACCAGGTATCACAATATCACTAGCACCAGTTAAAATTTCTTCATTATAATCAGGTTCGCCTTGTGACTTAAGATAATCTACAACTTTATTTAGCTCATCATCATTAACAAAAGCACCATGAATTCGGCGTGGAAAACCAGAACCAGGGTTTAATGACAGCATATCTCCCTGACCAAGCAAAGTTTCTGCACCCATTTGATCCAAAATAGTACGAGAATCAATTTTACTTGAAACTTGGAATGAAATCCGTGCGGGAATATTAGCTTTAATCAAACCAGTAATTACATCAACCGAAGGACGCTGTGTTGCCACAATCAAATGTATTCCAACTGCACGGGCCTTTTGAGCAATTCGTGCAATATATTGTTCAATTTTCTTGCCAGCCACCATCATTAGATCCGCTAATTCATCAATAATAATAACAATATACGGCCATTTGTCTAATTGTTCAGGATCTTTAGGATCAACACTATATGGATTTAATAATGGCTTACCGTCATCAATTGCTGCCTCAATTTTTTGATTAAAGCCAATAATATTCTTAGTACCCATTTTGGCCATAATTTTGTAACGATTTTCCATTTCACCAACAGCCCACTTCAAGGCATTGGCGGCTTGCGACATGTCGGTTACAACTGGTGCCAATAAATGCGGAATACCTTCATAAAATGATAATTCAACCATTTTGGGATCAATCATAATGAACTTAACTTGATCAGGTCGTGCATTAAATAAAATCGATAAAATCATCGCATTCACCGCAACTGATTTCCCAGAACCAGTCGTACCTGCGACTAATAAATGTGGCATTTTAGCCAAGTCAGTGACAATTACTTCGCCAGCAATATCCTTACCCAAAGCTAAAGTTAATAAACTATTGTTATTATGATAAACTACGGAATCAAAAATTTCTTTCAAATAAATAACTTGACGTTTTACATTAGGAACTTCAATTCCCATTGAGTTTTTACCAGGAATATTTTCCAAAATACGAATATTGTTTAATGCCAATGAGCGCGCGATTTCTTTACTGTAACTGGCAATCTTATCACCACGCACACCTTTTGGTGGCACCAACTCATAACGCGTAATTACAGGACCACTCTCAACATTACTAATTGCAACATCAATCCCAAATTCAGCCAAAGTATTTTGAATTTGATTAGAAACATATTCAATAACATCTGGTGTAACTCCAGCAACCTGCGCTTTAGGTAAATTCAATAACGCAGTACTTGGCAAGTGAAATACACCATCTGATACAACTGTCTGAACTTTATCTGGATGTAACATCGAAGACAACCTTGCTGCAGCACCTTTAGCAATAATTGCCACCATTGCTTCGGTATCTTTAATTGGTTCTGGCTCAACGACCTTAGTTTCCTTAACTTCAACCACATTTGGAATTTCTAACTTAGAATTGGCAACTGGCAGATCATAAAAACTTGGAGTGCTTTGCTTAGGTTGAAATGTTTCTACTTCTTCCTGAATTACCAAATTATCTTCTATCACAATCTCATCATTAGTAAAAACTGGCACATCTAAATCAAAATCAGGAGCATCTGTAGCTTTTATTGGTTCATCATTTGGTTTTTTTTGCCCAAAGAGTTTTTTGGTAAATGAAAATGCTGAATGCTCTGGTTTTTCTTTTTTCTCGATCGCTAACTCCAGGTTATCATCTGTATCTAATTCATCTAAAGCATCCAATTCAATAATTTTATATTTCTCTTGCAATGGTTTATCAATAATTTCGTCTTCTTCATCCAAAGCATCAAGCTCCGCTTCACGCTTAATAATTGAGTTATTAAGACTGTGTGCCAAATCTTTTTTAGATTCTAATTCATCATCATCTTTACGACTGACTAAGGTTGTTATACCAATATAAATTAACTCTATGCCTGCACCAATTTTTTCAGCAATTAAAAGCCATGAAATTTTAAAAGAAAACGATAGACAAATAATTGCTAAAACTAAGCTAATAATCGTTACGCCAATTTCACCAATAAAGTGGTAGCATAAATTAAAAACAAAAGAACCAAAGCTCCCACCAAAACCATCTGGTAATTTAGATGGATTTTGGAAAAATATAATATATTCAAAACTTGCAGAAGTTGCAATTAACAATATATAGCTAATGATACGATTGATATGTGACCAATTTCCAGTTGGAATTTTATGACGATTTATTTTATAAAATCCAATATAAAAAATGCCAATTACAAGCCACCATGCTGAATAACCAAAAATATATAATAGAACATCGGATAAATAAGCTCCAATTACACCGAGCATATTGTACACAACTGGTGAATCAATACTTTTAGACCAGCAGCTATCATTTAAGGAATGACTGGCTAATGCCAATGCGATCATAATTGCCACTGCGAATAACAGGATCGCAATGCTATCGTTAATAAAGCTCGCAACTCGAGTTGGGAAAATAGTTTCGCGATTACGCTTAGCAAATTTAGTTTTTGATTGACGAATATTTGGTTTCATAGTTACATTTATAAAAATAAATTAAGGGTTAATTCAAATTATCCCCATTCAAGATAAGATTAGGTCATCACAAATTACAGTATAATAACTACTATAAGATTAAAAACATAATCGCTTAGTTCAAATTACGGATACTAGTCACTAAATTTTGGTTGCTTTCCAAAAGCAATTGTTTATTATTTGTTTTTTCTGCAATTAAACCTAAAAACAGATAGGCATCTAAGCTTGGTTTTAATTTAATGCTATCTTCTAAATATGTTTGTGATCTATCCCACAACTGCTGCTGATAACTTAAAATACCAAGCGCTAACAATAAATTATAATTATTTTGATTCAATTGAAAACTTTTTTCAGCAATAGATTTTAATTTATTTACCATTGTTTGATCAACAATCTTTTTGCTTAACGTAAAAATCGCTTCATTATAGATTAATTGCATAGTTTCTACATTTAAATTTGCGGACAAGAATTCTATTGCGGCTTCGTATTCGTTTAAACGCAACAGACCATCAAAATATAATTTACCATATAAAAAATCACGTCTTTCATCACGATCTAATTTATTGTAATAATATTTAAGCTCTTTTAACGTCACTAAAGATTTAAACAGACCGCTCATTACTTGAGTTTTATATTTTTTCATTTGATATTCATGTAGGCTATCGTATTTAAGTAGCCATGCTAAAACATCATACGCTTGAGTATAATTATTTAATCTTAAGTAAACTTTTAATAGTATTCTACGCGCAGGAACATGTCGATGGTCAAGCTGAATAACCGCATTCAAATTATCGATACATTGACCAAAGCGTTGTTCATCATATAAATTTTCGGCTACAACCAAATATTTAGCCAAACTCCATTTGGGGTTACTAAAGTTATTAATTTCTGAAGAAATCTTAAGTTTTTTTTCATCATCATGCATAATACTAGCAGCACGAAATGCGACCACATATGCTAAAAATTTATTATCTACATTAATTTCACGCTTAATTGACTTTAAGGCATACTCATAACAACTGCGGTATTTGCCCTCAAAATAATGTAAGCCAGCATTGTTTAAATGCAGCCGACTACCAATTAAAGCATTACGAGCACGACTTTTTTGAATTTTATTCGGCAGCCGACGTAAGTTAACATAAATGCGTAATAAATAGTATATGACAACAAAGCTTACTAACCAAATTATCAAAAGTAAATTCAAGCTAAAAATAGCTTCATAATTACCTAAAAATAAGCTCACTGATCCAGTATTAAACCGACTAAACCCAGCAACTGCCACCGCAATTAAAAATAAAATCGTTATGCGAATAAATAATTTCACAATTATTTCCCATCATTTAATTGTTCAAGCTTCACTAAAGCCTGCATGGTTAAATCTAAATTAGAATTTGCACCATTAAAATTAACTTTTTGTAACTGCGCCAAGATGGCGGCTAATTTTTTATTGGCTAAATCGACTACAAAATATTGTTGTAACATAGTTTGTGCCCCTAAAAGACTCCCAGACCATAGTGCTTGATTTCGCGTTAGCAATGCTTGTTTAGCATTCATAAGATTTAATTGTAAGTGCTGTCTTACCACCATTTCATTTTCTGGCACCAAAACTGAACTAGCACTTGGGTTAGTCTTAACCACTTTGACTAAACCAAACAAACTACCTTTAATATTTTTGATTACTTTTTGCCATAATGAATCATTAGCTAATACAGGGGTAGTCGATTGAACTGGAGCAACTATATTTAATTGGCTAATTATTTGATAACCGTTATCAATCTCTGTTGCCAACATTGTTGTATCAAAATTATTTTGTGCTTGCAAATTATCCAAATCAGAAGTCAAATTTACTTTAAGTTGGCTGAATAATGGATTATCACTAGAATTCAAAACCTGCTTTGCATAATTTAATAATTTTATGGCGGCTACATAATCGTGATACAAAATTAAACTCTGATTTGCTCCATTGATTAAACTATTTAATTGATATATTAATAAATTAGTTTGTGTGGGAGCAACATTACGAATTTCTTCACGCATGCTCAATTGTTGACTCTCCAATTGTGCTATACGTTGCTCTAATTTAGCATTAGCAATTTGTAAATGAACAAATCGCTCATTTTGCGTGTTATTCACTTTCATTTGCTGTAACATACCGTAGTTACCCCAAATACCTGCATAGGCCAAGTAACAGCACCCAGCTAGAGATAATAACGAGAGTAATGTGGCAAACTTTGCACCACCAGACTTCTTGATGGGCTTATTTTGTGTATTTATACTTTGATCACTAGTTGTGATATTCTCTATTTCGCTCATTCTCTAGACTTTCTATAACAGCCATTATGGCTAAATTTTCTGCTGTAACACATTCATAAATATTACTTAGTCCGTATTTACGCAAGGTTAAAGTAATTTGCGGATGAATTGTAATTAGTGGTGTGCTTTGTAAGCACTCTAAAATTATCGGAGATTTAGCAGCACATTCCAGTAAAAAGTCACCAATTTGACAACTAGTAATTACAATTCCATGAATATCTTGTCGAGACATCAACCCTTCAAGTAATGGTACGTTAGATAATCCACAATTAACTCTTTGATATAAATTAATAAATTGATATTGAATTTTCTTTTGTTCTAAATATTTGGCTAATCTTACGTTTAAATTATCACCGCCAATTAAAGCAATTCTACCCAAATTAGCTAATTTAGATTCAATTATTAGCTCTGCAACCCCGCTACCATGCTCGGGATAAATTACATTTACACCAGAATTATACTCCATTAATAACTTAGCACTTGCAACCCCGCTAGTAATTAACTTTAATTCAGGTTTTAAGTGAATCAAACGAATGCCTAGGCCATCAATGGCACTAGGTGAAATAAATAATGCACTACTACACTGATTAATTTGCTCTACGGCTTGCTCTAATGCTTGATTGTCATAAAAAATATCTACAATTGGTAAATGTTGGGCCAAAATATTATTTTGTTTGAGCAACTCAATCAGCTTAGTTGCTTGAGTCAACGGTCGTGCAATTAAATACATTAATTAATATTTCGCAAATTTAGCTACAATATCAGCAGCACCTTGTGATAAAAGCTGCTCAGCACACTCCTGACCTAATTGAATATAATTATTTAATTGACCACGTGCTGTAGCAGTTAAATACACACCTTCACTACTATCGGCAATTAATCCGTGTAAAATTAATTCTTGACCGCTAACTTCTGCAAAACCTGCAATTGGTAAATTACAACTGGCTTTTAAAAAACGCCCCATTTCTCGTTCTGCTCCAACTCGTGCTGCGCTAACTTGGTCATGCAACGGTACTAATAACTCTTGTAAATCAAATCTGTTTGCACAAATTTCAATTGCCAATGCACCCTGCCCAATTGAAGGAATAAATTGATTCATGGGTAAAACTTGCTTAATTCGCGACTCAAGACCTAAACGCTCCAGACCAGCAACGGCTAAAATAATTCCATCATATTCACCACTATCTAATTTATTTATTCTAGTTTGTAAATTACCTCGTAATAATTTAGATTCTAAATGTGGATAATATTTTTGCAATAATGCTACTCGACGAGCACTGGAACTACCAATTACACTGCCATTAGGCATTGAATCTAAACTCTGATAATTATTTGAAACCAAAGCATCAAAAGGATTACCACGTGACAGAATAGCACCAATCGTAAACTCATCCAATAAATTAGCTGGTAAATCTTTAAGTGAATGAACAGCTATGTCGGCGGTTCCTGCTAAAAGTTGGTATTCCAATTCTTTGATAAAAAGTCCTTTGCCACCAATTTCATCAAGCGGCCTATCCAAGACTCGGTCTCCTTCAGTAGTAATCCCAACTATAGTTACTGCCAAATTTGAATGACATTGCATCAACTGTGATTTAACTAACTCCGCCTGCCACATCGCCAATTTACTGTTGCGACTAATTATTCGCACTTCTTGCATAATTACTTTCTTTGATTAATAATTCTTTGCCGTGACATTTCAAACACACCAATAGTCGCTGCCATCGCCAAATTTAATGATTCCGCATCACCCAACATAGGTATTGAAACCTGAGTTTTAATTTGTGATAGAATTTCACTACTCAAACCACTACCTTCATTACCCAAAACAAATGCTGTAGGCAATGCTAAATTTTGTTCATACAAACTCAAATTCGCACTAGGCACCATTGCCAAGACCTGACCACGATAATTTGATATCCAATCTACCAAATTAACCCCAGAGCAAATGCGTAGACCAAACTGAATCCCTTGTGATGCTCTTAAAACTTTTGGGTTATAAATATCGACACTATTTGCGGATAGAACAATCTGATTTATTCCACTGGCATAAGCTGCTCGTAAAATAGTACCTAAATTACCGGGATCTTGAATATTTTCTAAAACTAAACTGTCTTCTATCTGAGAATCTACTATTGACTTATGTGAAGAAAATCTAATTATTGCAACAACATCAACGGTTGACTCTAAAACATTAATTTTTTGCATAACCTCAGAAGAGGTGAGCTTAACTACTATTGATTGATCGATTAAACCCTCAATTAACTCTTTATATTTTTCAACAACCGTGTCAGAAATTATAGCCTGCTCAATTAATCCAAACTTTAAAGCCTCAAATAACAAATGCTCACCATAAATCACGGCCTGTTGTTCATTTTGGCGAAATTTACTTTCACGAGCCAAACGTACAATCCGTTTAATTAAAGAATTATCTTTAGAAGCAATGTGATTAAATTCTAACACTAAATTCTTTCTATGTTAATATATAAAAAATACCTATACAAAGTAGGTATTTTAACAAATTTTACTCCAATAGATTAAATTAAAGAATTTGGATCAACATGCGTATACCCCAAATCTCGTGCAACGGCATAATAAGTTACATTACCATGACAGATATTTAACCCATTCATCAAATGCTTATTCTCCTGCACGGCTTGTTGCCAACCCTTATTGGCTAATTCAATCACAAATGGGAGCGTTGCATTAGTTAGAGCTAAAGCCGATGTTTTTGCAACGGCACCCGGCATATTAGCAACGCAATAATGCACCACTCCATCAACAATATAAGTAGAATTTTGATGTGTAGTTGGCATTGAAGTTTCAAAACAGCCACCTTGATCAATTGCAACATCAACTAAGACAGCACCTTTTTTCATTTCTTTTAACATATGACGAGAAACTAATTTTGGTGCTGCGGCTCCAGGGATCAAAACAGCCCCAATTATCATATGAGCTGAACGCACCGCTTTTTCTAAATTCATGTGATTACTAAAAATAGTTTTGATACGTCCATTAAAGTCATTATCAATTTTCTTAAGCACATTTAAATCACGATCAAATACTGTCACATCAGCACCAAGACCTGCTGCCATCCGTGCCGCATTTAATCCAACAACACCACCGCCAATTACTACTACATTCGCAGGTTTAACACCAGGTACTCCACCCATCAGAACTCCACAACCACCGCGGTGATACTCCAAAGCATGCGCGCCTGCTTGAACCGCCAAACGACCAGCAACTTCAGACATCGGTGCCAGCAAAGGTAATCGACCACTCTCGTTTGTAACTGTTTCATAGGCAATTGCAACACAATCTGAATCTAATAGCTCTCTAGCTAAATCAGGGTCCGCAGCTAAATGCAAAAAAGCAAACAATAATTGCCCCGGTCGCAATAATTTATACTCTTCGGATTGTGGTCCCGAAACTTTCACAATCATATCGGCTTTAGCAAATACATCTTGAGATGATTTGGCAATTAAAGCACCAGCTTTAATATAATCTTCATCGCCATAACCAATTGCCAATCCAGCATCAGTTTCAACCAAAATTTGATGACCATGCCGAATTAATTCATAAACTCCAGCTGGAGTCATGCCAACACGATATTCGTGATTTCTAATTTCCTTAGGAACACCAATTAACATTCTAGTCTCCAAAAATATTCAATTTAAAAATTCAGCATAAACAACATATTAATTAGCGTTTGATTAAATTAATGTGATAACCAAATTTAGCCCACTCCGATAATTCTTCATTTAAAGAAAATAATGTTAATGGATTATTCGCCAACCACTCACTATTTACGACTAAATCATAACCATTTTTATGTGGCTTTTCTACCTGAATAATTTCTGGCCAATTAATATCTTTACGGCTACGATTAAAAATTACTGCAAGCCTAAACGAAAGTAGAGCAAAAAATGGTCGATATTTAATTTTATCATTAAACATTTTACGCAATTTTTCATAAACCTTAGCAACACTTCCACGATGTGAACGTACCAATTCAGCAATAATTGTTTGTTCAGGCTTAGAAAAGCCGGCTAAATCAGAATTCTGCAAAATATATGCGCCATGTTTATGGTAATCATTATGCGAAATTGAAAGTCCAATTTCATATAGCTCACAGGCCCAGATTAATAATTTGCGCCGCTCTTTATTCCTATTTTCAGCCAAAATTACCGAATTTTGCAGATAAATCGCAAAGCTGGAAACTCGATTGCTCTGACTAGCATCTAATTCATAACGCTTTTTTAAATCTACAACGGTTACCTCGCGTAAATCAGCATCAGTTTTACGTCCCATTAAATCATACATAACACCTTCACGTAATGCACCGTCTGCTATAGTCATGCCACCTATGGATAACTCCTCAAAAATAGCAATCATAATCGCTAAACCACCTGGAATTACGGCCTTACGATCTTCTTTAACACCACTAAGTTGAATTTGTTTAATTGACTTAGTCTTAATTAGCATTCTCTTAAGTGCTTGCATTCCATCATAAGTTATCTCGTCAGATAGACTATTTTCAACACACATATCATAAATGGTTTTGGCTGTTCCAGAAGTGCCGACTGCCATTTGCCAATCTTGTTTGGCAAATAAATGTTCCATTGACTGAATTTTACTTCGCGCAGCTAAAATCGCATTATTGAAGTTTACCTCATTTAATTGACCATTAGCAAAATAACGCCCAGTATATGAGACACATCCCATAGTAACACTTTCCATTATTTTGGGCTGATAACCACGACCGATAACAAATTCAGTTGAACCACCTCCAATATCAATTACCAAACGCTTCTCATCGCTATAAGCTAAAGAATGCATCGCGCCTAAATAAACTAGCCGTGCTTCTTCCTTACCAGAAATTACCTCAATTGGAAAACCAAGTGCTTTATTTGCAATACTAATAAACTCTGCTGCATTATTGGCAACTCGTAAAGTACTTGTTGCAACAACCCTAACTTCAGCCTTTTTAAAATTACTCAAACGCTCACTAAATCGTGATAAAACCTCTAAAGCAAACATTTGTGATGCTTTAGTAAGATTATTATTTGCATCTAAACCACTAGCTAAACGCACTGTTTCTTTAATCTGATCAATGGGAAAAATAGTTCCATCATCATGAATTTTACCGATTAATAAGCGAAAACTATTTGATCCTAAATCAACTGTAGCAAGAAGATTTTGCGCCATACTTATATCCTATTCAATATTATGTTCTTAACGTTTAATTACTTCAACCTGTCCATCTGGTTTACCCAAAACTAATTCATTTGCACCACGCAAAGCAAATAAACCATTTGTCACAACCCCAACAATATTATTTAATTTTTGTTCTAACTCAACAGGATTCAAAATTTGTAAATTATGTACATCAATAATCCAATTTCCATTATCTGTGATTACATTTTCACGCCATACCGGAGTTCCACCAAGCTTAACAATTTGCCGAGCAACATAACTACGCGCCATTGGAATTACCTCAACCGGTAATGGAAATGTTCCGAGCACACCAACATATTTACTCGCATCGGCAATACAGACAAATTTCTTAGCTGCAGCAGCAATAATTTTCTCACGCGTTAAAGCAGCACCACCGCCTTTAGTTAAATTTAGATTATGATCAACCTCATCTGCACCATCAATATAAAGATCCAAATCTCCAACACTATTTAGATCATAAACCTTAATACCATGCGATTTTAATAATGCAGTTGAAGATTCTGAACTCGACACAGCACCTTGAATTTTATGTTTAATCGTAGCAAGCGCATCAATAAAATACTTAACCGTCGTACCAGTACCAACTCCAACTATCATATCATCATCGTTAATATATTTCAGCGCATACTCACCAACTAATTTCTTTAAAGCATTCTGATCCATTTTCTTCCTCGCTATTTATTTAATTTTTAGTTTAATAATATACATACCATTATACGAATGATCTGCATGGTTTATTTAATCAACAAAACCACAGCTTCAGCAATTGCTGCCTCACCACGTCCAACAATTCCAACTTTCTCGCTAGTTTTGGCTTTAATACTAATTTGATCAACTCGTAAGTCTAATAACTTAGCAATAACGTTACGCATGATATCAATATGGTCGCGTAACTTTGGCTGCTCTAAAATAATTGTTGAATCAATATTATTAATTTGATAACCAAGATCACTAATTTGCTTATAAACTTCTTTAAGTAAAATTTTGCTATCGATATCTTTAAATTTACCGTCGTTATCGGGAAATAATTTACCAATATCACCCAATGCAGCAGCACCGATCAAAGCGTCAATTATAGCATGCAGTAAAACATCTGCATCTGAATGCCCAGCCAGACCTTTTTCAAAAGGGATTTCTACCCCACCGAGAATTAATTTCCGCCCATCAACCAAACGATGCAAGTCAAAACCTTGTCCAATACGAAACATTAATCAATCTCCCCTAAGCGATTATTTAATAAAAATTCAGCTAATTTAAGCTCATGCGGATAAGTTATTTTAAAATTTGGTTGTTGTGCCTCAACCAAATATACGTTTTTACCTAAAAGCTCTATTGCACTAGCTTCATCAGTGACTAAACTTAAATCGGCAGTAGTTAATGCTGCAATTAATTCTGCTAGCTTAAACATTTGTGGTGTTTGTGCCAAATATATTTGCCTACGATCTAAAGTCTTATTAATTATATTTTGGCCAACTGTGGATGATAATTTAATTGTATCAGTTGCTACAGTTGCTAAAATACCACCAGCAATATTATCTCTGGTGGTAATCTGTTCAATCAAATTATTTAAATCCGTAAAATCCAAGCAACAACGTGCCGCATCATGAACCAACACCCAATCATTTGCGGCATGAAGCATTTGTAGTTCATGCAAACCATTCAAAACACTTTCAGCACGACTATTCCCACCAACCGGCATAAAATTAACTTGTGGAAATTTATCAACGTAATCCATAATGTATAGATCTTGTGGTGCATAAATCACGTTTATTGATTGTAAATTGACGACATTAATAAAAGCATTTAAAGTCCAATCTAGCACGGTTTTACCAGCAAGTACATGGTATTGTTTAGGAACATTAGAGCCAAAGCGACTGCCGCTACCAGCGCATGGAATTAGAACATGTAAATTAACCATTGGTTTTATCATTTGAAATATTAAACCATAAGCTATTACCTTGGCTTGATTTATCTAATTGACGAAGATAATCTAAATGTAGCGTTCTCTCGGTTTCGCTTACAGTGGCTGGTAAAAAATTATATTTAGAATTATCTATTAATGCAAATTTACGAGAACCACCATTTTTACCATTAACATCTTCAGCAAGTAAACTAATTTGCTCACGCGTCAACCCAATATATACATACCATAATAATTCACAGTCAATTAACGCACCATGATAACCACGATTGGAACGATCAACATTAAACCGATCACACAATGCATCGAGGTTATTTCGAGAACCAGGAAATTTAGTTCGAGCTAAACTCAAAGTATCAACAACGCTTGCTGCATAACTTAACGTTTTATTCTTTCCTAGTTCTGCAAAGTGATGATCTAAAAAATTCAAATCAAATTTAGCGTTATGAATGATTAATTCTGCGCCATCAATATATGCGATTATTTCATCAACACGCTCTTTAAAAGTTGGTTCATGAGCAATGTCTTCTAATTTTATACCATGTACATTCGTTGCTGCTTCAGGTATATCTCGCTCAGGGTTAAAGTAAAGATGCAATGAATTACCAGTTAATTTACGATCGATCATTTCCAAGGCGGCAAATTCAATAATCCGATGGCCTTCTTTGGGTTCAAATCCAGTAGTCTCCGTATCTAATAATAGTTGTCTGACACTCATCTATAATACCTTAAAACGATATAACCAATTACGACAACGCAAGCACACATAATAGCGCAGCTTACCACGTGTACCAAACAAACCGACGTGTGAGATATGCTCTGCACCACAAAAACTACAACAAACTTTACCATTTTGATAAACATTTGGATGTGTTGACAAATACCCATCATATGTCGGTAATTTATTATAACGCAAATATTTAAAGCCAGCCATGCATAAATAATAAATCGAACCAAAGACAATTACCCAAACCAGATTTAAACTAAAAAAAACTATTAAGCTACCAAGAATAACTACAATAAATAAAAAACCAAGACATCCAAACAAGCCAGGTAATAGCAATAAACTTAAAAATCCCATAAAACCAAAAAATATTAAACCACCTATAATTTCCAGTAACACCATCATTTTTACTTACCTTTTAATATGAACAGTATTTTATCATTTTATTGATAAAAGTATAATTAAAAACCACGAGATAACTCATGGTTTTATTAGGTTATAATGTCATAAATTTGGACAGACTCCAGAATTTGATCCAGATGCTAATTGATTTTCAAAAGTACATAGCGCAGCAATACTACCTTGAACAAACATATCAGCATGATCATAAGGTGTACCGAGACTAGCATCGGCTTGATTTTTCGTCCAAAATTGTGAATTGGCGAAAGAATTAGCTGTATCATCATCTTCCAAAGGCAGCAATTGAAGATAATTATTTGTTAATTGGAAATTTTGAATAATTGTAGATTCAATCATGTTACCACTGCTCTGAGTTGTACATACTCCAGCTGATGAAACCATTCCACCACTACCAATAAAATCAACTCCATTTTTCATACATGAATAAGCCTGATGAGAGTTAATAACAGTAACTGCCGAGTCATAAACCATGTGAATCAAATTAATTGGCGAATTAGTATGCCAATTATAAGTCGAGCCACTAGCTAAAATTTGCTTAAATTGTGGATCTGTGGAAACACCTTGATTGATAAATAGCGTACCAGCACTGTTGGTACCATAATGATTGGCTGGGAATGGAGCTTCAACCTCGCCAAAAGGCGAAAATACTGTCAAAGTTGGACTAGAAATTGGATCGTAATTATTTACCGTAAAGGTATTAGCAACTATTGCACTACTAATTTGTGTGCCAGTATAAACACTACCATAAATTCCAGAATATAATTGATATAAATTGGCCAATCCACTACCACCGACTACAGCCATATTAATCCCAGACCAAAATGCAGGATTCATCGCATAGTTATAAGCACCACTAATATTATGAAAGCTATAATACATTGCAGCAGTTAATACATAGCTGGTCAATGCAGGCTTATATGCTGCAGCATTTGGTGCAGAAACAATATTCCAGTTATTCATTGTTGCAACCGATTCAGTAACATCCATACTTGGTTGCTCTTGCATCATATCAACATTACCACAATCATATGACGGATTAGATGAGCAATTAAAAGCGCCATCATTGTTATTGTTAAAGGCAAAATTCATCTGATCAACAAGTGAATATGCACCTTCTTGGGGAGACGTGATCTTAAGAGTTAAATTATTTTTAGCCAATAAATCTGCAGCACTAGTTTGTGCAATTCGTGAAGCATCTAATGCATAACCACCACCCTCTGAATATCCAGTAATCAAGAGTGGCAGATTTAGACTGCTTGGAATATTATTTTCGGCAAGAATTTTACGCATGGCTGGAAACATATTAAATGCGGCCCACACATTATTATCTGGATAAACTACATACGGATGCACATTATTATAATCAACACCTTGTCCAACATAATCTGGTGCAACCACCACAAAACCACGAGCGGCAAATATGGAAGATAGCATTGCAAAAGTAGCAGCACCAGTATTATCTAAACTCGTTACATTACAATAGCTTGGAATATTTGCCGACATATTTCCAGCACCAGTAGCAACAGGTCCCAAGCATGATGGAACTTGGTTTTTACCAAATGTTGTTGGGTGAAAATACACTACGACACCACGTGGTGTAATATTTTTGGGAACAATAATTAATCCTGATGCAGTACGCACTATCTGGGCTGGATCGCTCGTTGCATTTTGCCCTGGTGTTGCATATTGAATGGCATAAGCAGCAACACTACCAGCTTTAAAATAACCTGGATTAGTCGTTATCGGGGCAAATGGAGCAAAATTAAATGCGGTGGCAGAATTCAATGTATTTGCAGTCTGGTAATCAGACTCAGTAAATGAGGCGCCACTAATGGTACCAAAATTACCAGCTTGAAGTGTAATTGGGTATAATGTTTTTGCTATATTAGAATAAACACCAATATTTTGTGCACTCTCTGAAATAATACCACCATAATTAGCGCTTGCGGTAGGACCAGAGCTTCCACCACCATTACAAGCAATTAAACTTAATGACATTAAAGTAGAACAACTAGCCAAAACCACTGCTTTTAACTTCATATTATAATCCCAAAAAGCACCTTAAAATTAGTGCAAATAATCATATATTATAACTTGTTAACTAAGTAAATTATCAACAAACTATATTCTCTAACGCACTCGCATACCGGCTTCTGCACCACTATGTGGCTCAAGAATATATAAACCACAATTTTTATCTTCGAAGCTCGCAGCAAGAACCATTCCCTCACTCATGCCAAATTTCATTTTACGTGGCGCAAGATTTGCAACCATAACAGTATGTTTACCGACTAAACTAGCAGGATCATAAGCCGCTTTAATCCCAGCAAAAACATTACGTTGCTCATTACCTAAGTCCAAGGTAAGCTGAATTAATTTGTCCGCTCCTTGAACGTGATTAGCTGCAACAATTTTAGCCACTCTTAAGTCTATTTTACTAAAATCCTCAATACTAATAGTCTCAGCAATTGCTTCATAATTAACTTCAGATTTAACTACCTCTTTAGCCTCAGTTGGCTCAATTACTTTATTTAATTCAATTAAATTTTCTATCATCGCTGGCTCCACTCGTGTTATTAAATGATTATAGTTATTAATTTGGTGATTTAAAAGTAAAGTATTTAAATCATTCCATTCTAAACTTGAAATATTTAAAAAGCTCTCGATTTTAGTAACTAAACCAGAAACAACTGGTTTCAAATAAATACTTAAGATCCTAAATGCATTTAATAATATCGTACATACCTGATGTAATTCATCTTGTTTAGCTTCATCTTTCGCCAATAACCACGGTTTTACATTATCGACATACTGATTAACTTCATCAACCACACTCATGACTAATTTAATTGCTTTAGAAAATTCACGAGATTGATAAAATTCAGCCAATTCATTTTGAATTGCCAGTACACATGCAAGAATATTTGGAATTGATTCATTCTCAGAACAAGAAACTTGTTGAGCCAAACGATTATCAAAACGTTTAGCCAAAAAACCAGCTGAACGTGCGGCAATATTAACAAACTTCCCGACTAATTCAGAATTAATGCGTGCCACAAAATCATCAAAAGATAAATCAATATCTTCAAATTTACTAGTTAATTTACTCGCAATATAATAACGATAGAATTCAGGATTAATGCCACTTTCTAAAAAACTCCGTGCCGTAATAAACGTACCACGAGATTTCGACATTTTTTGTCCATCAACGGTTAAAAAACCATGCACAAATAAGCCATTTGGCGTACGATAACCCGCATCATGTAGCACTGCTGGCCAAAATAAAGCATGAAAATATAAAATATCTTTGCCAATAAAGTGATAGATTTCAGTATCGTCTGCGTTCCATAGCTGATTAAAATCTAAACCATTTTGCGTACAATAATGCATAAAACTGCTTAAATAACCAACTGGAGCATCAAGCCAGACATAAAAATATTTACCTGGAGCATCAGGAATTTCAAAACCAAAATAAGGCTTATCACGGGAAATATCCCAATCCTGCAAGCCACCTTCTAACCACTCTTGCATCTTATTTTTAGATTCGTTTTGTAAACGTCCATGGGAATTAAGCCATGATGCTAAAAAATCACCAGCTTCACTCAACTTATAAAAGTAATGCTCAGATTCACGTAGTACAGGTTTTGATCCAGAGACAACCGAAAATGGATTTAATAAATCTGTGGGCGCATAGGTAGCACCACATTTTTCGCAATTATCACCATATTGATCTTCAGCTTTACATTTTGGACAGGTGCCTTTAACAAAACGATCTGGCAAAAACATTTGTTTTTCTTCGTCAAATAACTGACTGATGGTTTTTACTGCAATCTTATTATTAGCTTTTAGCTTATTGTAAATATCATAAGCACAGAATTTATTTTCAGCGGAATTAGTTGTATAAAAGTGATCATAAGCAATTCCAAAACCAGCAAAATCAGCAGTATGAGCTTGGTAATAACTTTCAATCAATTGCTCTGGAGTAATTCCTTGCTGTTCAGCTTTAAGCATTATTGGAGTACCATGCGTATCATCAGCGCAAATAAAATAACAGCGGCGCTGTTGCATTTTTTGAAAGCGTACCCAGATATCTGCTTGAATATGTTCAACCATATGTCCTAAATGGATATCTCCATTCGCATATGGTAGCGCACAGGTTACAATTGTAGTGTTTTGCATTTCTTACCTTTAGAACTAATACTTTACTAATTTTGTCGGTCTTTGTGTGTTTATGGTTATTTTATATGCTAAAATATCGCCTGTTGCAATTTTTACACCATACCACACAACCTAACAAGAGGACGATATTTTATATGAATAATACGATTAATAAACCTAGAATTATAGCACATAAGGTAAAACCAGGCTTAAAACGAATTCCTAATATAAAAAACATTATTGCAGTAAGTTCTGGTAAAGGTGGTGTTGGTAAGTCCACAACCGCGATTAATTTAGCAATTAGCTTAGCTAAATCTGGTGCACAAGTTGGGATATTGGATGCAGATATCTATGGTCCGTCATTGCCAATACTAATTGGTGAAGTAGATTATAAGCCAGAGATTAGTGCCAATAATCGTTTTGTTCCATTGGAAAAATATCGAATTAAGGCTATTTCATTCGGGTTTTTAGCTGATCCAAAACAGGCGACAGTCTGGCGTGGTGCTATCGTAAATAAAGCCTTAAATCAACTTCTTAACGATAGCGAGTGGGGTGAATTAGACATTTTAATAATTGATATGCCACCTGGCACTGGTGATATTCATCTAACTATAGCACAAAATTTCCCAATTACGGCAACTGTAGTCGTTACGACACCACAAGATATTGCATTACTAGATGTTGGTAAAAGTATTAATATGTTTCAAAAAATGGACATACCCTGCCTTGGTGTAGTTGAAAATATGTCAACACATGTTTGTGAAAAATGTGGCAATCAATCAGATATTTTTGGGCTTGGTGGAAGTTCACGCCTAAAAGAAGAATATAGCCTAGAGTTGTTAGCTAAATTACCTTTAAATCTAGCCATTTGCCAACAAAGTGATTTAGGTCGCCCAATTGCTAGCTTAATAGAAAATCCAATTACTCATATCTATGACCAATTAGCAAATGCAGTTTTAGCTCAGCTTTCTGCTCTAAGCAAGGATTACTCAAACCTAATTCCACCTGTGCAGATATTAAAATAACCAGATTAAGTTTGGCGTATGAAATACTCACCCGCCAAACTACTAATTGTATAAAACATCAAAGGAGTATTATATTTAATTCAATTTCGTTAGCAAAATATTAACTACAACATCTACAGCAGAAAGCATTGTCGAGCTAATTTCCTCACCAACTTGATAACGTTCGCCCTCAATCCCAATAAATACAATATTGCTAATATTATAGTCTAAAACTTCAGCCAAAGCTAAAGACGGTGAAACTCCCAGATTGTGTGAGGATAACATACCTGAAAATCCAATAATTTCCTTGGCTTGTAACTCGTAAAGATTACCAGTTTTTGCAAGATTGGTCTTAACCATGTCTACCAAATAAATTTTTTGATAACCTCGTTGCAACCAATCCAACAAATTTAGCCCTGGACGATTTTCTGATTCAATAACCAACTCACCAATTTCCATCTTAAATTGCAGCTGATCTACTGATTTAAGCTTATCAGCTACTAACCAACCAGCCTGATCATCTGCAAATGGTGAACCAATCCCTAAGACTAGAATTGACATTAATTACGCACAACATTTAAAGTTAAAAAATGTGCCGAACACGAAATACATGGGTCATAATTACGAATAACCATTTCAGCATGTAATTGAATTTCATGATCAGGACGATCTAAGCCAAACTTCTGTAATGCAATTCGCAGATCGGCCTCAATACAAGGTAAATTCTGTGAAGTTGGTGCAGAAATACGAATTTTACTGGCTCGTCCATCCGCATCAAAAGTAAATTGATCAATTTGAATTCCACGTGGAGCTTCAACACCAAACCATGAACTTCCTGCAGCAACTTGTTCTGGCGCACTAGGAGTTTCTGTATGAGTATAATTTTGGCATAATTGTAATGCTCGCTCCAGTGCCCAATACCCCTCAACAGAACGCGCAATTACTGAATGAAACATATTATTACTTGGAAATTGTACACCAGTCGCGTTTGCCATTGCTTGAATATGCTCAGGTAAACGATCAAAATTTAAGTTAATTCGTGATAATGGACCCAATAAAATTGGTTTACCATCAATTGTAGTAGAATGCAATGCTGTTGATTGTGGCGCATGAAACTCAAAGAAATGCTTATCATATTCATCGACATGGAATTCATCGCCAGCTGATGTCACAATATGATCCGCAATCACAGGATATTCGTTGGTATGACGCAGACTGACCTGCATAAATGGAATTTCAACATCTGGAAATTTAAGCGTTGAAACAAATTGAATTACATCTGCAGCATCCTTTAGAGCAGCTTCAAGACGAGGAATAAATGCCTTAACCGCAGACTCTTTAGGAGAATGCCAGAAACCACCCAATTTAACACCATTCGGATGTACCGACCTACCACCAAAAAGCTTCATTAAATCATTGCCAAGATGTTGTAGTCTTACACCACGCAAAACCTCATTAGGATAGTCTTTTGCCATTTCAATTCCAGAACGATAGCCTAAAAAATCAGGAGCAGCTAATAAATGCACATGCAAGTAATGTGATTGAATCCATTGCCCAAGCATCATCAATAAACGTGCATCCTTAACCCACTGTGAAGTCTCAATACCAAAAACATTCTCCATTGCACCAGCAGCAGCAGTTTGGTAAGCTAAAGGACAAATCCCACAAATCCTGGCAACCGCATCGATAATTTCATTTGGCTCACGCCCTTCAAGAAATTTTTCAAAATAGCGTGGTGGCTCATAAATACGTAACTCACATTTTTTAATTTCACCATTTTCAATTTCTAAATCTAGCGCACCCTCACCTTCAACACGAGCCAAAATCGGTACTTCAATTTTTGTAGTTTTAGATAAGCTCATGAACTATTCTCCCTGTAAACCAATGTCTTGACTATTGATATATTGAAATTTATGTGTAATTTGCTGTTTGCTAAAACCCATCTCGCTTAATTTATCCTTCATAGCTGACAAATTAGCATATTTTGATGCACCATAACAACCATAACAACCACGTCCAAGACTTGGACAAAGCGCCTCACAACCATTTGCGGTAACCGGACCCAAACAAGGCTCTCCTTTTGCAACCATAACACAAGTTATTCCAGCATGTTTACACGACACACAGACAGAATCAACATTTTTCTCTGGCTCAACCCCAAATAAAATTGATCTAACTGCGTGCAAAATCTGCACACTATTTATTGGACAACCAGGAATTTCAAAATCTACTTGCACATAAGCACTAATTGGTTTAGCAGTAGATAAATCTTGTTTAATAATTACATCCGTATGTTGTGGATAAATATCATGTTGCCACGCAGATAACTCTTTGGCATCGGTATAATTACGTAATGCCTGAATTCCACCAGTAATAGCACATGCACCCATACTAATCAAATACTTAGATTTCTCACGAATCGTTGCTAAACGATGAATATCATGTTGCGTATTTACAGAACCCTCGATTATGGCTAAATCAACCTCAGCAAACTCATCCAACGGACCAGCTTCAGCAAAATGAACTACATCAACCAATGTTGAAAGCTCAAGCAATGAAACTGCATCATTAATAAAAGCTAATTGACAACCATCACAAGAACTAAATTTATGTACTGCAACTTTGGGACGTTCTGATAAGCCTAATAATTTATCTTGTGCTGACATATTATAATCCTTTCACTTCTAGCAATTTTTCACATGCTGGATATGGATATACCGCTCCATCTTTACAGACAAATTGCGAACCTAATTGGCAATGCCCACAATGTCCAATCGCGCATTTCATACTACGCTCAATGCTAACATAGACATTCTCAGGATTAACACCTGCAGCAATAAAAGATTTTGCAACCCCAATCATCATTGGCTCAGGCCCAACTGTCATCACAATGGAATTAACATAATCCACTTCTAATTCAGGAATAAAATTAGTCACAAAACCTTTACCCCAACTCCACTTACCATTATCAACTGGATCTGCATTACTTGTTGCCATATAAACTTGGGTTTCTGGCGAATTATTCCAACGCGTGTACATTTCATCATAAATTAATAAATCGGAAGAGCGAATTCCATGTAAAACACGTAATTTGCCGTACTGATCACGATTTTTCAAGATTTCTTCAGTTGCAGCAACTAATGGCGCATTACCCAAACCACCAGTAACAATAATTACATCTTTTCCTTTGGCTTCGTTCATTGGCCAAGAAGTTCCAAATGGACCACGAATTCCAACTTTATCACCAGTTTGTAATTTCATCATACCTTTGGTAATTCTACCAACAACCTGAATAGTATGCTCAAATCTGCCAGGTTGATGATTGCGATCATTAACAATTGAAATTGCTACCTCACCCACACCATATAGGTAAACCATATTAAATTGACCAGGTCTAAAAAAATATTTACTATCTAAGTCTTCATCAGTAAACTTCAAACGAATGGTAAAAATATCGTGATGTTCTTTTATAAATTCAACTATTTCTGCCTCATAAGGCGTATAAGCATCATCTGTGTATAACATAATTATCTCTCTTACTTACAAATTGCATTAATTTCATCAACAACGTCTATCTTAACAGGACACCACGTAACACAGCGACCACAACCAACACAGCCCTTGGTACGGAATTGATCCCGCCAAGTTGAAAATTTATGCGTTAACCACTGACGGTACCGATATTTTGGATTTTCACGATATGTATCACCATGTGTATAACTATGATCAATGCTAAAACAAGAGTCCCACTCTCGCGTGTGATTAGTTTCAGTACCTAAAACATTTGACTCGTCCCTTTCGGTATGACAAAAACAAGTTGGACATACTTGAGTGCAACTACCACAAGATAAACAACGGTTTGCGACATCATCCCACTGCGGATGATCCAAATTTTCCATTAACTTGGCTTCAACTTCTTTAATATGCGGCAATGTTTTATATTGCATTTCTTCCGCATGCTCAATTTTGGCTAGTATCGCTTGAACTTGCCCACCACTTGCAGCAGCCAAATTCATTTGATTCAAAATTTCACGACCTTTATCCGAACCTATTTCTACTACAAAACCTTCACCGTCTATCTCAGTCATGGCAAGGTCAAATCCTTTATCTGCTTTAGGTGCATCACCCAAGGCAACACAGAAACAATTTGAATGTGATTTGGTGCAGTTCATTGCAATCAGAAATTGATTTTCTCGACGCTTAACATAACGAACATCATTATAGGAATTTTCCATAAAGACACGATCTTGAATCTCAATTCCACGCAAATCACAAGGTCGGATACCAAACACCGCTATTTGTTCAAATTCAACAATTGGCTGAAATGCTAATTTACCCTGCTCATCACGTGCAACTTTCCAAACATTTTCTTTGGCTTTAAATAGCATTGGTTTTATCGACGTAGTTGGCAACGTAAACCCAAACGCATGCTTATGCTCGCTTTGGTTTAACTGGTAATGACCTGGAGCTTGCTCATCATGATAACCCCAAGGCAAATCTGCAGAATTACTAATTGTATCGTAATTAATTTCACCCTCATGACGATGAGGAGCTACGCACCTGTATCCCTTAGCGCGCAAGCTATCTAGCATGTCATTAATTTTTTGGTGCGGTAAGAAATAATAATGGCTCATAAAACCCACTCTCTAAATAATTTATTTTTCAACTTATGCAACACTTAAAAACCATGCTAGCTATAAGCTTATAAGATGAATTATAACAGATATAATACAAAATAAGTGTATCATTTTAATGATATTATCCGACCAAATCAGTGTGTTAATCACCAAAAATGAGAAAACATAATTAAAAAACAATCCAAACATGACCAAATACAAAATAAAAGAAGCTTAGAATCGCAATTAAAGCTATGTAAAATCATACACTTTAATTATTCTAAGCTCGCTAATTTAGTTTAATAAATAGTTGTGGTGCACTATAATTAAAAGAATAATGAGTTAACAAATTCTAGGTAATTGCTCGCCACTTAACCAATCAACACGACGAATACCACCAAAATTAGTTGTCATGGTCACAAACCTCTCATCCATACTGACCACTTCACCAATAACGGCAGCATTTTTCCCGAGTGGATTTTGCTTTAATTTAGCAATAATTATATCAGCATCATTACCAGCGCATGCAATCAAAACCTTACCTTCATTAGCAACATGCAATGGATCTAACCCCAAAATCTCACATAGGCCACGAACATTTTCATTCACTAAGATATGTTCTTCTTGAAGATTAATTCCAAGCTGGAAAAAACTTGCCCATTCATTAAGCGTTGCAGAAATGCCACCACGGGTTGGATCACGCATACAGCGCACGGCAGAATTAATTGACAAAACCTCATGAATCAAATGATTTAATGCAGCACAATCGGAGATGATATCAGTGGTAAAATTAAGGCCTTGGCGTTGTGACATGATTGCCATACCGTGATCAGCAATTGATCCACTTATGATTATTTTATCTCCAAGCTGAAATTCTGGTTTTAAATTGACTCCATCTTCAATCACACCAATTCCACTTGTATTAATAAATATTCCATCACCTTTACCTTTTTCAACTACCTTAGTATCACCAGTCACAATCATGACATTTGCTGACTTTGCTGCTTTAGCCATAGATTTAACAATGGCACGTAAATCTTGTAAAGGAAATCCTTCCTCAATAATGAAACCAACAGAAATATAAAGCGGTTTAGCTCCAGAAACAGCTAAATCATTAACTGTGCCATTTATTGCCATAGAACCAATATCCCCACCATTAAAGAACAAAGGTGAGACTACATAGCTATCTGTTGAAAAAGCTAATTTACCATTAAGAGCTGGCAAAATAGCTTGATCTGATTGCTGTGCTAAAAATTCATTATCGAATTCTTTAAGTATTAATTGATTCAATAACTGATACATTGCTCTACCACCAGCGCCAATAGTCAAATCAACATTTTCTTTAAAATTAACTTTCATCCTTAAATTGCCTTTTTAAATGCTATATTGGTAACTTGCAGCACAAGCACCCTCACTCGAAACCATACAAGCCCCCATCGGATGCTCGGGAGTACAAGCTAAACCAAATAATTTACAATCGCGTGGCTCTTTTAGTCCACGTAGTATCTGTGGACACTCACAAGCCTTAACATCATCACTGGTAAATTGTGGTAAAGAAAAAATCATTTCCGCATCATAATCTGCATATTCTTTACGCAATTTCAAACCGCTAGCAGGGATGCTACCTAAGCCACGCCAACTAAACTCTTGGCGAAGCTCAAGAACCCCAGCAATCATTTTTTGCGCCTTTAGGTTACCATCAGCAGATACCGCTCGCGAATATTGATTTATAATACTAACTTGATCTTTATTTATAAGTTCCACTAAAAATAAAATTGACTGAAGAACGTCTAGTGGTTCAAAACCAGCAATTACAATAGGCTTATTATATTTATCAGAAACCTTTTTATAAGCATCAGAGCCAATAACAATGCTAACATGTGATGGACCAATAAACCCATCAATATGCACTTCATCACTATTTAAGATCGCAGCCATAGCAACTGGAGTTAAAACATGGTTACAAAAAACCTTAAAATTATCTAACTCCAAGCGCTTAGCTTCAACGATTGCATGTGCAGTTGGTGGTGTGGTGGTTTCAAATCCAATTGCAAAAAAAACAACGGTCTTACTTGGATTTGACTGAGCAATCTCTAAAGCATCTGCAACTGAATAAATAATACGCACATCAGCACCACGTGATTTAGCCTTAATTAAGCTGTCTTGGTGATCGCCTGGCACGCGTAACATATCTGCATAAGAACACAAAATAGTATTTCTCTGAAGAGATAACCAGATAGCCTGATCAATTCTTGTAATCGGTAAGACACAAACAGGACAACCTGGCCCATGAATCAATTTTATGTTTTTAGGCAGCAATTGATTTAGTCCATAGCGGTGAATTGCATGAGTATGTCCACCACAAAACTCCATTAGTCTATAACTTCGATCTGGATTTACCTCACTATGAATTTGTTGTAAAATTCTTTTTGCTACTTGTGAATTACGAAACTCATCAATATATTTCATTGATAATTCTCCTCACAAATTAATTCTGCAAAATAAGCCAATGTCTTTTGCGCATCTTCTTCATCTAATTTACTTAAAGCATAACCGACATGGACAATCACAAAGTCTCCTTCTTTTACATCATCCTGAATTAAGGCCAATGAGATTTCTTTTTCAACACCAGATAACGAAGTAAGTGCCATTTGATTATCTAGTAACTTTATAATTTGAGTTGGAATAGCTAGACACATAATATTTCCCCTTACTATTTATTTTTTAGTAATGTCTGAGCTCCATACCAAGCTTGACCAAAACTAATACATTCATCATTTACCGGCAATTGGTATGGAATAAGTAACTCAATTCCAAGAAGTTTAAATTTTTCACTTAACCTAGATAATAAATACCGACTTTGCCAACAACCACCTGAAATCGCAACTTGAGAAATACCATGCAAAGAACAATGAAAAAGTATCCACACCTCAATAATAACATTTAAATTTCCGTAAAATAAATTAATTGCTCGTGGTATATTATTTTCAACAACACCAACTTGGTAAATCAATTTAATTAACAAATTCAAATCTGGCTTACCATTTAGATCTAATTTAGCATACTCAAAATCAATTTCAAGATTATCAGCTAAACTTTCTAACATTAATGCTGCCTGAGCTTCATAGCTACTCATTCTTAGAACATCCAATAGCGCAGCTATACCAGAAAAATAGCGCCCCATACTACTTGATGTTGCAAAATATTTACGTTTAATTAAATCAATAACCATATTTGATTGCTTATGTTGCAATAAATGCTCAGGTATTGGTAAATCATTTTGAACACACATGGCAAGCGCAATACGCCATGGTTCTGTTTCGGCAATATCGCCACCAGGAATCTGCAATATTGGCAATTGCGAAATTAGTTCAAAACTTAAACTATCACGATTAAATTGAATTAATTCACCACCCCAAGCTCCACCATCTAGACCATAACCATAACCATCTAAAATACAACCAAGTACCATGTTTTCTACTTTTTTACCACAAGATTCTGCATTGGCAATTACTGAGGCAAAATGTGCGAAATGATGCTGTAGTTGCAGCTGAGGTAGATTAAATTCTTCTGCATACTGTCGAACAAAGAAATCAGGGTGTAAATCAGTCACGATTAGCTCTGGTTTAAAATTAAAAATCTTATCGTAATGTGCCAAAGTTGATTTAAAATAATTAATCGTATGCTCTGAGCTCATGTCGCCAAAATACTGCGACATAAATGCTTTATTTTCACGAGTATACGTAACGGTATTTTTTAAGTTTGCTCCTAAAGCCAAAACTTGCGGCAATTTATACGCAAAATAAAAAGGTTTTGGTGTAATTCCACGTGCGCGACGCAAAATCAAATCATGTCCACCACTTACCAAAATGACCGAATCATCCACCTTCACTTCAATCTTGCGATTATGAGTAACAACTAAATCTGCAAGATTAGACAACTGTGATATCATTTGTGCCTCATCACCAATTATCGAACCACCAGATACATTTGCACTAGTTACAATCAATGCTAGATCATTGTCCTGAGTTAGCCACGTGCTACCCTCAGGACTTCCTAAAAGAAGATAAAATAAGATATAAAACACGGGACTATTTGGTAGCATGAAACCCAAAGTATTAATTTGTGGTGCAACAAGATCAGCAATATTAGAATTATATTTTCTAGATAAGAGTACAATTGGCGTCGCTGTTGCCTCAAGCAATGCACGCTCATGAATAGAAACATCAGCAAAATTAGATGAAATAGATATTGTATTTAAAGCCATTACCGCAAATGGCTTATCAGGACGATTTTTGCGCTTACGTAAAGTTTGAACAGCAGTATTATTAGTTGCATCAACTAATAATACATAGCCACCAGTACCTTTTAGTGCAACTATTTTTCCAGATTTAAGCGCAAGTACAACTTCACTCAATGAATGGTTAAATAGAGGACCGCAATTAATACACGATGTAGTTTGTGCATGATAGCGACGATTTGACGGATCTATATATTCGGTATGACAACTGCGACACAGATTAAACTTTTCAAATGTTGTTGTAATACGATCATAAGGAAGATTATTAATAACGGTATATCTAGGTCCGCAATTAATACAACTAGTAAATGGATAAAGGTAGTATTTACTAGCAGGGTTAAAAATCTCTTGTAAGCAATCAGAACAAACATTACCATCTGGTGGTATGATCGTATCATTAACCTCACCGCTTAAGCTAGGTTTTATTTCAAATTCAGTTTGCTCAACACTTAGACTACAAGCACTAGATTCAATACTATCAAGGCTTGCAATTGCTGGTAAAGCGCCCTCCAATTGAAAGATAAAATCTTTAGGTTCCAAAGTAGATAAAACTACCTCTACCCCCAAGGATGTATTTCTAACCCAACCTTTCAAGCCAAGCTTGCGTGCAACTTTATATACAGTTGGTCGAAAGCCAACTCCTTGTACAATCCCATTAATTAAAAGTCTACAAGCTGCGACTGACATGTTGACTAATCAATTAAACTAAATAAGTTTTAGCTGCATTTAACCAAGCAATCCATTCTGTAAATCCTAAATTAGCTGTGGAAGATAATTGAATGATTTTGGCTTTAGGATTAATTTTACGAATATTCGCTTCACATTCTAAAATATTAAATTTTAAATATGGTAGTAAATCAGTTTTGGTCACAATAACTAAATCTGCACCATAAAACATATCCGGATACTTAAGAGGTTTATCTTCACCCTCTGTTACAGAAATTAAAACGACTTTCGCATGTTCACCTAAATCAAACAATGCCGGACAAATTAAATTTCCAACGTTTTCAATAAAGACAAAACTATTATCGGTAATATCTAAATGCTCCAAAGCATGACCAACCATGTGACCATCCAAATGACAAGCTTTCCCAGTCTGAATTTGATAAGCTTTAGCTCCAGCTTCACGAATGCGATTGGCGTCTAACTCAGTATGCTGATCACCTTCAATTACATAAATAGGAGAAGATGCACTGAGCTGTTTAATTGTTTCTTCTAAAAGTGTAGTTTTACCAGAACCTGGGCTAGAAACAAAGTTCAAAGCAAGGGCATTAAGCGAATTAAAATAATCACGATTTTGCGTAGCAAAACGATTATTTTCAGAAAGAATTTCAGCTTCGAGATTAATTACATTAGAATGTTCGTGATGATGATCATGTGAGCCGTGATGATTATGTTGATGCTCATGATCATGATTCAAATCGCTACCGCAACCACAAGTTACACACATAATCAAACTCCTTTATAATTTAATGCCTTGATTGTAACATAAAACCACATAACATTCATGGTTAAAATCTTTATTCCATTAAACTATATGACTTAATTAGTAACTCTCTCCCTTGTAAAATTTTATAATTACCAAATGATGCACAATTCGGACATGGATCATATAAATTATATAGCTCATACTCATTCAAACATTTATCGCACCGAGCAAGACCTTGAATTGAATTAACTATGAGGTGTAATTCTCTTCCAGATAATTTATTCGCTACCACAGGAAACCAGAAACATAATGACTCTATATCAACGCCAGCCAAGGAGCCAATTTCGAGAGTGATCTCAGCAATATTTTTGAGCTGATGATAATTAGATTTTTCAACTTGCTTAATTATACTTTCACATAATGAAAATTCATGCATCTCATCTTATCTTTCAAATAATTAGCAAATTAAGAATTTATCAATTAAAACTTCTATGCTTTAAAATAATCTCTGTGAATATTTATAAATTTAAAGTACAGTTATCTACGTCTAGGAGGGGTTAATTCAATAACATAAATAATTTGTGCACCGATTAATAGAATCAAGACAGAAAGATACAACCAAAGTAAAAATACTGGTAACATTGCCAAAGATCCATACAGTAAATAGTATTCTTCCTGTAAATGGCGCATTGAATATGAAAAGTACGCCTGTAGACATGCAAAAGCAAATCCAGCGAGAGATCCAGCTCCAATCGCATGTTTCCAACGTACCGCCTTACTCGGTAAAAATTTATAAATAAGAATAAAAGACAGCAGTGTTACTAGATTACCAGCCAGCATTGCTAACATTAGATTAATCTCTTCATTTTGAATTATTAACTGAAGAAACTCCACACCTAAAGCTATCGTGTAGACTAATAATGGACCGCCAATAAAAAAACAGGTAAAAAGTAGCAACGATTTAATCAAGCTACGTTGCCGCTTAATATGCCACATTTGATGGATATGTTGCTCAACCGTAAACATCATACCATAACAAGTACCAAGCAACGAAAGCAATCCTAAAATTGAGAGACGACTAGAATGCTTAAAAGATAATCTGAAAAGGTCGTAGATTTGATGCCCAGATTGAGGTATAAATTTACTAAAAAAGTAAATTTGAACATCATTAATTAAGCTATTTGAAATTGGCAACCATGTGCTAATGCTTGCCATTGAAATTGAAAAAGGAATAAATGCTAATAACAAGGTGTATGACAGGCTACTACAACAAGTTAAACCGCCAGATTTTTGAAAATTTACCCAAACTTTAAATAAAAAACTAAAGCTAGTATATCCCCATTTGGGGACATACTTACCAGTTAACCGTATAACTTTATTAATTCCTAGCCGCTTTGACATATTTATTTATCCAGAAACAACTAAAAACAACCACAATCTCCATTCATCTTGATTTCAGTCCACATTTCATTTACCATAATCCGAGTTTTTGGATCATAAGCTTTAAAAACATGCATCTTACTCATATCTTTTGGATAAATCCAATCCAAATTCTTAACGCTGGCATCTAATTTAGCAAATGCAACTGGATTAGGAATACTTGAACCAGTTACTGAAGATAACTCATATGCACTTTGTGGATCTAAAGTTGTATTAATGAAATTATAAGCTAATTTATCATTAGTATTAAATGTTGGAATCACCACATTGTCTAACTCGATCATATTGCCTTCGCGCTGTAAAACCGCTGCAAGGTTAGATTTAGTATGTGAGGCTTTCAAATCCTGCATAGTCTTATAAATATCAATCGAATAAGCCATTGAGACCCAAATATCACCACGTAATAAACTCCGATAATAGCTATCGCTATCAAATTTTGCCCAATATGGTGAAGCTTGCTCAATTACCTTACGTGCAGCTTCTAAGTCAGTCCAATTACTTGAATTAGGGTCTTTATGCAAATATAATAGCGCCGCAGCAATTACATTCCGTGAAGAATCAAAAACCGTAATATGACCTTTAAGTTGCTTCAAATATTTAGGATCAAAAATTACCGCCCATGTATCTGGATTAATGCCTAATTGTTTAAACTTATCCGCATTGTAAGCCAGAAAAACTGGATTGTATGCATAAGGAACTGAATATTTATTGCCTGGGTCATATGGTTGATTAAGAAACTTAGGATCAATATATTTTAAATTTGGTAACTGACTCTTATCTAATGGCTTAATTTTTCCCATCATCGCTAATTGCTGTACCGCATAACTTGTCGCTACAATTACGTTATAACCATTCGCCCCAGCAGCAATTTTTGCCAACATTTCATCATTATCATTAAAGAAATTTTGAACTAATGTTGAATTACTTTGCTTTTCAAAACGACTAACTGTGCTATCTGCAATATAATTAGAACCAATATATAAATTAAAGGTATCAGTTGCATTAGCGCTTAAACTACCTAAAAGGCAAACACACGAAAGAAGAATTTTTTTCACAAATTAGCTTACTTAAATAATTGAGGTGAAAGTTTAGTTGCGATAGATGTCAATACCAAGGTAAAGATGATAATAATCGTTGAAGCAGCATTAACTTCTGGTGTAACACCCATTTTAATCATCGAATAAATTGCCAATGGTAAAGTACTTGAACCTACCCCAGCCGTAAAGAATGTAATTACAAAATCATCTAATGATAAAGTAAATGCCATCAACCAACCAGCAATAATTCCTGGTAAAATAGTTGGAATTAACACGGCAGTAAACGCTTTGGTCGGAGAAGCACCCAAATCGCGTGCTGCATCGATTAAACTATCATCCATACCATGCATCCGTGTTTTGACGGCAATAGTTACAAATGATAAGCAAAATGCGGTATGTGCCAGAATTATTGAAACCATCCCAAGAGTAAAGTTAATCAACAGAAAAAATAGCAACAATGATACACCCACTAATAATTCAGGTGCAGCCACTGGTATCATCACTAACGTTGATAAAAATGGTACTTTGTATTTATGTAATGCAACCCCAGCAAAAGTTCCCAAAACGACCGATACGGTACTAGCAACTAGTGCAATTAATACTGAATTACGTGCAGCAGCAATTAATTGGGTATCAGCAAATAAAACTTTATACCACTTCATGGTAAAACCAACCCAAGTAATTCCAATTCGCGAATCATTAAATGAATACGCAATTAATAAAAATATTGGTAGGTACAAAAATATATAAACTAAAACCCCTGCTGAAAGTAACTTCTTAGAAACTTTATTTACTTGCATATTTTAACCCTCCACTACGACTAGCAATAAAACCTACCAGTAAAGAAATTGCCAAGACCGACAAAGTCATTACAATTGAAGTTACACTACCTAGCGGCCAATTCATATTTTGTAAAAACTGCTGTTTAATTAAATTCCCAATCATTAATGAACAATTATTTCCAACTAATTCAGGTACCACAAACATCCCAATACATGGAATGAATACTAATCCACAACCAGCCAAAATACCAGGTAAACTTAGTGGAATGGTTACTTTCCAAAATGAATCTGCATTAGTGCCACCTAAGTCACGACAAGCTTCAATTAGTGCTGGATCATGTTTTTCTAAATTAGCATATAATGGTAAAATCATAAATGGTAAATTAATATATACTAAACAAATAATTACTGCAGCCGACGAAAATAATAAATCAACTGGTTCACGTCCAAACATAACTAAAACCTGATTAACAACTTTGCTTAATGCTGAACTTGGACCTAAAATCATCATCCAGGCATAAACACGGATCAAGAAATTACTCCAAAATGGCACAATTACCAACAATAACAATAAATCACGATATTTTTTCTTACTTTTAGCAATTAACAATGCCAAAGGATAACCAATAATTAAACAAAAAAATGTCGTAATTACCGAAAAAATAATTGACCGAAAAAATAATTTCCAAATAAAACCATTACTAAACGCGTAACTAAAACTATCCAAAGTTAAATTTAAACTTTGCTTACCATTCGCATGTTGAATGATTAATGGTGCAACACCACCATAATCCCCTGGTTCACGAAAAGCAATAAACACCATTAATAACGTTGGAATTAAAAATAAGCAGGTTAGGTAAATACTCGGAGGTAGAGCTAAGACCCATTTTTCACGTTTCTGAGATTTAGATTCGGTCATAATTACTTCACCAAGAAATTGCCCGCTAGTGGGTTGATTGAAATAAACACTTCATCATCTTCTTGGAAAAATGAAGCCTGACTTGGCCGATTATTTGACAACAAACATTGCAAAACAATGCCATTAGGTAAAATAAATTCATAAAGGGTGCCATCACCATAGTAATAGTAGCCTTTAACCTTAGCTTTAACGCAGCTAACTCCATCTTCGCTACGCTCATCCCAATTAGCTTTAATTTTTTCCGGACGGATGGCAAACCAACCTTGTTGACCTAATGTGGCATCAATACCTTCATTAGATAAAGTTAACTCAAAGCTATCTGCGACTTTAATTTTAATACTACTTGGATTTGACTCAATTACTGTAGCTTGCAATAAATTACATTTACCAATAAAATCGGCAACATAATAAGTTTTTGGCTGAGAGTAGATTTCGCGTGGTGTACCTAGTTGCTCAACAATCCCTTGATTCATTACTGCAATTCGGCTAGATAAAGCTAAAGCTTCACTTTGATCATGTGTTACGTACACAAACGTGACACCGCTTTGTTCTTGCATGCGTACTAGTTCAACATGCATATGCTCACGAAGACGTGCATCAAGAGCTGATAACGGTTCATCTAATAAAAGTAATTTTGGTCGATCAACCAAGGAACGCGCAATTGCAACTCGTTGACGTTGACCACCAGATAACTCATGCGGGTAGCGCTCAGCAAATTGCCCTAATTGAACACTACTAATTTGCTCTTCAATACGTGCGGCAATATCGGCCTTGCTCCACTTTGCCATTTTAAGCGGAAAAGCAATATTTTCACGTACCGTCAAATGTGGAAATAATGCATAACTCTGAAACACTGTGTGTAATGGGCGTTGCTCTGGTGGTAGATCCTTAATATCTTTACCATCAAGTAGTATTTGTCCTGAATCTGGTGATTCAAAACCAGCAATCATACGTAATAACGTAGTTTTACCACATCCTGAAGGACCCAGTAAAGTGAAGAACTCACCTTGTTCAATACTAAGACTAACTCCATTTACAGCAGTATAATCCGCAAATTGTTTTACAATATTTTTTAATTCCAAAATAGCCATTAATAGCAACTTCCTAAAAAAGCACAAACCTGCAGATAAAATGCACCAACATGTTTACTTAAGTGGGCTATTTTAGCAAAATTTTTTTCAAAACTGTCATTTTTTGCCCATTTATGACAAAATAATTTACTGGCACACAATATTTTATATAAATACCTATACAAAACAATTTATTACCTCAACGTTTCTACAACAAACAATGCAATTTTTATACCATGAATATTTAAAAATAAATTTTAATATCACTTCTAAGTGTAGCATCGTGACAAACCCAAGGCAAAAATAGCAACAAACTAGTATAATCATGCCTTGTTCAAAAAACTAAATACTTCTTTGAAGGAGCTAAATATGCAGGAAAATCTGCAACATAATCTCAAAGATCGCCATATTCAGATGATTGCAATTGGTGGTGCAATTGGTACTGGTTTTTTTCTTGGCTCAGCAAGTGCCATTCAAATGACTGGTCCGTCAATTGCGCTAGCGTATATCGTTGGTGGATTAATCATCTATGGTGTTATGCGCGCATTAGGTGAAATGACAGTTGATTACCCTAGTTCAGGATCATTTGTTGAGTACGCTCATCGTTACTTAGGTACTGGCGCAGGATTTACTGCTGGTTGGAATGCATGGTTATTATTTACTGCCGCATGCATGCTTGAAGTAACTGCAGTTGGGACACTCCTAGATTATTGGATTCATATTCCACATTGGATTACTTGCATAGTTTTATTAGTTATGTTTGGTGGATTAAATTTAATTGGTGTAAAATATTTTGGCGAAACTGAATTTTGGTTTGCTGGGATTAAAGTTGCCGTAATTATCTTTATGATTGTAACAGGTTTATACTTAATTTTTGCTGATCATACCGTACATGCGATTGCGGCAAATAACTTACAGAATTACTCAAATTCAAATATCTTTTTTAGTCATGGATTGATGGGATTTTTTAATTCATTGGTAATTGTATGTTTATCTTTTTGCGGTTCTGAATTTGTCAGTGTTGCGGCAGGAGAAGCGGAAAACCCGAAAAAAGCTATTCCTAAAGCAATTAATGGTGTGGTACTTAGAATTATTTTATTCTATGTGTTAACCATGGCAGTAATTGTATTAATGTATCCATTTCAGCATATTACTAGCAGCACCAATCCATTTACTGATGTATTTACTAAGCTTGGATTTACACGCTCTGCAGATATTATTAATTTGGTCGCTATTACAGCATCACTATCTGCGCTAAATAGTTGCTTATATGTTGCAGCACGTTTTTTATATCGTATGTCACTAAATGGTCAAGCACCACGCGCATTTGCTAAAACAGATAAAAACAAACTACCTCGGAATGCGATTTTGTTTACTGGTGGAATGGCATTTATAGTGGTAATTGCTAATTACACTTTTCCAGCCAAAATATTACAATATCTTTTTGCATTAATTACGGTAGCAATTATTATTAACTGGTTCATTGTATTGTTATCGCACCTATCATTTAGAAGACAAAAAGTCTTGGCTGAAGAAACATTAGTTTACAGCATGCCAGGATACCCATATGTAAATATGCTTGTAATGGGCGTTTTATTTATTATTCTAGTTGTGATGTCCAAAAATCCAGAAATGGAATTAAGTGTGTATATTGCACCTGTGTGGCTATTAATCTTATCAATACTCTATACTGTAAGCAGTGGAAGAAAAAATATCAAAAATAATTTATGACCGATTAAATAATCATTTAATCAATTTAATAAAATACTCTTAAAACGCCACAATTAAATTTAGTGGCGTTTATTTTTTAACATAATTTATTTATACAAATATAAAACTAACTCTTCTAAAGTGATATTATCGACCATCGTTATACATTATGTTATATAATTTAACTGATAAACGCTTTAAAAAAACTATACAAAATATCACCAAACTAAATCTTAATCAACATCTATTACTCACTACTCAGTTTATCAACCATATAAAAGCCTAAAATATTTTTATTTTCACTGAGTATTTATACAAACTAAGTGTGCATTTTTAGGCATTGATATATAGCGTCAAGCCGTATAGAATCGCTTGTTTACTTAATTAAAATGGTTATATTCTCGAATATATCCGCCCATAATATTTAACAAGCTGTGAGTTCATTTTAATCGATTTAAGATTAAATTTTTACTTAAGTGTTTTCTATCGCAAAGTAAATCATACTTATTAACCACAAAACCCATATTATTTTTGAGGCTAGACAATCAATTATTATTTACCGAGATATACTATCAGGAGAATGTTTTGCATTGATACAATTACGAAAATCTATCTTTATCATTACTGTAGATTGCGGTAATTTTTCAACAGCTGCAAAGCAAATGAACACCACGCACACGACCATAAGTCGTAAAATATCAATCTTGGAAAAAGAACTTGGTGGAAGCTTATTTTCTTTTAATGAGTGACTGAATTTGGCAAAATCGTCTATGACAATTTTAAAAGCTCGGTTGGCATACTAAATGAAATTAACACCAAGGTAGAAAAGCTAAAAGTCCACAATCAACGCCCGAGCGGCACGTTAAAAATACAATTACCGTTATCTATGTCGCATCATGTAATAACACCAAATCTAATGTTATTTAAACGCAAATATCCACAAATCCTTTCGAACAAAGGACGGTTATACTGCACCACCCAATATGCAGAAAAATACGGGGTTCCACAAACTCTTGATGAATTACAAAACCATTTATTTGTGGGCGTGATTTACAACAATTTTATAATGCCAGAGGTCGTTGATGCAATCAATGATACAACTGGTGAAGTAATACCAATCTTAAATGGACAAAAAATCGCAACAAACCATGATTTACAGAATGTAGATCTGTTATTATCCAATGAGGTTATCGTTGGTCTACTTGATTCAACCTATAAGAAAATAAAAAATGATAATATAATCCCAGTACTATCGGATTACCATATGCACGCTTTTGAATTCTATCTACTCAAAAATCCATATAACAATCAGGTAAATATTAAGCTATTTGCCGATTTTATCGACGAATGCTTAAAATAATCTCCAAATAACAAATCCCCGGACAGCTAACCCGTCTGGGGATTTTATTTGTTAATCTATCTTTAAATTTTAAATAAATTAACCAATCCAATTAAATTGCTTATCGTTGATAGAATTCTATACCCCACGCGCTGATACCAGTTAACAATTTTTGACAGCCAGTGAATGTATCACTACCAATTTGGCAACGAAACACCGAATCATTACCATTTTTGGGCTGTACTATATACGCATAATTATTATCAAGTTTTATATCATATGCCAAACTTGATTTACCAAGCCCGTCAATTGTTGGAATAGACACACCATTGTTTAATGTTCCATTCGTAGAATCTAATGTAAATCGATACACACCAAGATTCAGATCAGTTACATATACAGATCCTTGATTAAAGCTAATATTTACCAAATATCCGCTTCCTGAAATTTGAGCCGTTGACGTGCAATTACCCAAATTACCTAAGCCATCAATTATTGGACAAGCATCTATATCGTAACTATTTCTAATATAAGCATAATTGCCATTAAACGCAATATCCCAACTATACGATAAATTCCATGAAGTAGTATTACAACCTGACACATCACCAGTAGCGGAATCAATATTACATATGTTTATATTAGAATATCCATAAGACATACCCATATCAATTACATAAGCATGTCCATCATGAAATCTAATCGCATTAACAGTGGAAGCATTATACAACGAAGGATTATTAATATGGCAATTAGAGAAATTTCCATTGCTAGCTATATCACACACTCTTAGTGGATCATTATTATGCCCAGAAGTTAAGTACGCATGCGAATTATAAACTTCAAGAGTAGAAACTCCGTTCATACCACCAGTTTCCAAAGGTTGACAATTTACTAAACCTCCGTCAGAGTATACATTACAATAACTTGGTTTGCTACCATAAATATACGAGTATTTACCAATAATTGGAAATGGTGAATTATTACGTGTGGCAAAATTAAGCGTGTCACTACTAATCATAATTGATTGTTGATTTAAATTTTTAGCACTCATGCTTAAAATCAAGCTCCCAGCTTCTTCCTTGGTCGGCTCAAATTTTAACACTACGTTACACGATTGATTTGGTGCAAGGCTTTTTATTGCATTTGCCGCAGAATTGATACCCACATAACAAGTTGTGCGCGTATAATCAATTGTTACATCTTCAGGTAAAACAGTTGGACTTACAATTTGCATTTCATTTATCGTGCTATTACCGATATTAGTCAATTGTAAACCAGTTAAACCAAAGCTCCCAATTGGAATATTGCTCATGCTATATTTTGCATAATCTGGGCTTGACTCAAGGCTTAAATCATTGCTAGTTCCTGTGGTGCTAATTGCACCCGTACTATTTGTTGAACTACTAGCTGTACTCGATGAATTATTGCCAACACAAGAAATCAATCCAAGCGAAACCACCAAAAGCGCAAATGTTTTCATGCCATTTGACAAGAAACGAGAATTCATATACAACTTTCTAAAAATAAATACCCATCTAAAATTGATGGGCGCTGAAAATAAGGTAGCTATTTAATCATAACTGAAAGACATTATTTAAATTATTTGTACAAAAATATACATCAAAGGTTACTCTACAACATTATGAATAAGCTAAGCTCACTTCCAACACCAATATTTACAGGAAATTCTATAATCTCTAGATAAAAAATGTAATTCTGTTTTACTTGAGATGTTAATCTTTAATTACAAAGAATTACTAAAGGAAACTTAATTTAAATCATCAACTCATCTATCCTAGGAACATACCTCGCCTTTACGCTCACATAAAATAAAAATACTCGCAAAAAAATAAACCTTACTTTCATTATCTTGCTAAATCATTTACGTTAATATCTCTTAGAATAATTTTAGATTATTATGATTTTGCCAAATCAATTGGTGCCATCCTAACTCTTGTTCATGATGGCACTGCCAGTATTATTGTGGCCTAGTAAAAAATTGATAGGAAATATTTTTCCACCAAAACTGACAAAATCTTTTTCAAAAGATCAACTCCATACTCTTTTATTTGCTTTCAACACTATTATTTGTCGACTCTATATTCTTACTAATTACTGGAGTTGTACTTTCTGAGATTTTACATTTATACAATTTATTGTTTTTGTAAAAACATTCCATCTTCTGTCCCTGATCTGTAATAAAACGGAATCTGGCTAAAGTATTCACATCATCGTCAGCTGAGATATCTACTACTGGAATATTCGGCTGCAAACTATCTGGACTAGTACTATCGTCATCACTAACATCATCTTGACTATATTTAACTTTATAGTTCTTACAATTACTCTGAACTATAGATTCTGTTGTGCTACTAGTAATTTTTACACCGTTACATGAATAATTGGAAGTATCCAAATTTATGGTCGTATATGCACTGGCGCTAGCAACTCCAAAACCACAAAGAGTCATTAATAACATCTTTTTCATATATAAATCCTTTCTTAGTATACGTATTCTGTCATAAATAATGTTGTCCATGCATTAGTTGCTGAGGCAACAGTTGTTGAATTATATGGTGTATATGAATCGTTCCACATATAACCATAAACACCAAAGAATTTCAGACCCGGAATTTGCTTAACTTTATAATTAAAGACCAAATCAAACTCCTGATCAGGGTTAGAAGTTCCTAAAGAACTATTTGCCTGCTGACCTACAGTGTTTAATATCTGCGAATAAGCAGGAGCAACAGATAGAGTATTGTCTAAAAAACTAAACGTTGTCGTAATATTATACATTTGACCTGATGAAGCTTTTTGCACCAAACCAGTCATCCACGAATTGGCATACATCGGGTCAACGTTTTCGTTATAGGTATAAGGTGAAACAATAGCACCATGACCGAACGCATCTGCAGGTCCCCAAACGTTCTCGTAACCAACAGAAACGTTAAACCAACGATGATTAAAAACAGCTTGAGCACCAGCAAAATTACTGTTAATATTACCAAGGTTGGCGCTGGTAATCGCATTAGAGGCATTACCCCATTCAGTACCTCCTTGAGCAGCTATAGTAAAATAAGTATTAGTACCTTTATCTAAAGTTAATTTAATTGAATTATCAGCATAAACTAAGGTTGCATAATTATCAAATTGATATGCCCATGCTCTCACATTATACATGTTATCTGGTGTAAAGTAACTTGTTCCAAAAGCGAGTGTACCATTAGAGCCTTGATTTATTCCAGTACTAATTCCTTGTATTGAGCCTGGGTTATATAAAGTATTCCCTGTAAATCCAGTATATCCTGGATAATTGGCACCGTTAAAGGCTATACCAGTTAATAGCCAGCCACCGCCAGGATTGACATTTACCGATGCACCTTGGTAAGTTACTGCTGAAGATTGATCAGAATAATAGTTAGCGGCTAACCAAGGACTATTATTAATTCCAATAAACCCAACATCTGCCTGAACAACATTACTATATTGATACTCAAGAAACCCCTCTGTTACCGCATAATAAGGTTCTGATGCCATAAAAACATAAGGGCGGAAACCACTTGATGTATTATTATTCTGAATAAACGGATTTCCTGCTATAAAGGTTCCCCCTAAAGAAAATCCTTCCACAGAACCAGTTTGTCCAAAAATACCGCCAGAAATATTAAAGTTAACGGGCTTATCATTATTTTGTTGAACTGCGGAAAATCCATAAGCATTCCAAGTACCATCTGCAAATAGTTTCTCAGCAAAATTCTGTGCTGCTTTTTGCTCAGGAGTTACAAGTTGAGTACCGCCACCACTTGGTAAACCAAGGTATGGATTTTGCAAATAAGATTGTTCTCGAATATAATTATCGTTAGCATTTACATCTTTATATATCGGAGGTGAAACTACAGGAGAAGATTCGTTTGTGTTAATCGTCGCTGATTCATTAGTACTATCAGCAAATGTATATCCTATTGAAAACGTAGATAAAATCATTAATATAATTTTTTTCATTTTAAAAAACCTGCAAGAATTATTTAAAACATGGAATCAGGTATAACCACTACAAATAAACATTGTCAATCAGAGTCACTGTAGACAAAGTAGGTTGAGTAAAAATTCCAAAGCAAAAAATATGATGAGCATTAATAAAAATGCGCAAATAATTAATAAATGCGCATTTTTAAAATTAGGATTATTGATTCAAACAGCTACCTGATGCTGAACAAATATTATTGGTAATACCATACTGAGCATAACTGGCATCTTGCATCGGAATATCCTCATCAATTTCCCAAGTAAAGTAACCATTTAGACCTTGAGTATTGGCATAACTAACCTTGTTTGCTGCAGATTGCCCATTATCAAAAGTACCAAAATATGGCGTTCCACTAACAACATAGTAAAACCAAGGCATCATTGCAGCGCTTGAATAATTCCACGCAACAAAATTACTTGAAGTTAGTGCTTGTGGCAAATAATCGCCTTTAGCCTGAGCACAATAATTGCTGTCATATAAGCAACGATAAGAAACTACACCACCACCTTGAGCTACCCAAGTTTGACTTGATGCCAGAGTTTGGTAAATCGCAGTGCCATTACTTGTAGCTGCATTCGCCAAATTCTCCACTCTTGTGTATGTTGGAATACCCAAGTTAAGTTTATTTGCCATGTTTGGAGCCAAGGCAAAATATCCTTGATAACCATTACACTGATTAGAGGTAGTGCCGCAAGTCAATGTATCATTGATATCATAATACTGTTCATAATTCGAGCTTCCATAAGAATATTGGCTTCGATACAATCCGGCCAAAGCATCACTAACTCCACTACTAGCATCACCAGCATCAAATTGACCGTGATAATCATAAGCCATAACGTTCCCATAAGTCACGCTTTCAAGAACTGTTTGATAATTACCACCTAAGTTAATATAACTCTGCAATGCATTAATACCTACAGGAAGAGCAGCAGAAATATTAAATGCCGTTCCGTACAAAGGTGAGCCAGAACTTTCAGTAGTAACTTGCTTAGCATAAGTTGACAACGCACCTAACAATGCTTGGTAATTTGCCACGGAAGTAGCATCCAGAACCAAGGTACCGTTTACACACCATGAGGCAGATATATTACATACACCTTGTTCAAAGTCAATATCAACACCATTAAAACCATATAAGAGAGCAGTATTGATCATATTTGCTGCAGTCTGTTGGATTAATGCAGGAGAATTAGCTTCAAAAACCTGTTGTAAATCTTGCGATGGATAACCAGCAGTACCACTGCCACTACCCCATCCGCCAAATGATATCGCCATATTCAGCCAAGGATGTGCCGCACGCAGATAAGAAAACTCTTGCAAATAAGTCGGATCAGCCCAGTTATCCGCAAGACCAACACTTCCATTAGTACCATTTAAATAACCAACATCGTAAGTCAGACTATTTATATAAGGAACAGGAAAACTGTTTAATCCAGCGCTCTCAACAGGGAACATTCGTCCGCTAGGTGTACTATAATTGGTCCAATCAGCAAAATAAGCACCTAATAATTTATTTGGATTGGGATTTTGCAGATTGTTATAGACTGAACTCGCACTTGAGGTATAAACATCTCCAGTAGTTGTATTATAGCCATAGATATTATGTGCTACGTCGTTATACAGTGGTAGTCCTCCACTGGTAGATCCACCTGCAGTTTGTGAGTTACCATTTGGCATACCTTCTACCGTTATGTTGCCACCATTTGCCGCAAGAGTTTGTGGGATACTCAATGTTAAATCATACATGACATTGCATACACCATTGTTAACGCCATAACACGCCCCAACACTCTGAGAAACACTACTTAAATTAACACCCCAAATACTTGAAGTGCTAATCGAAGGTGCATCTTGTAATGCAGCGTCTGCGCGCAAAGTAAATTGCAAACCAGTCAAACTGATAGCTGCAGCAGAGTTATTAGTTACAATCAAACTATAAGAGCTTCCGATTCCTGTAGGTGGTGTATTCGGATAACTAATTTGATAACTTAAAACCGATAATGACTCAACGTATGGTTCAGCAAACTGACACGAAGAAGCGCTACATGCAATTGGATTTGTTGTCGCTTGAAGTTTTAAGCTTTGATTGGTACTATGCCCCCAATCTGCAAGCTTCTCACCAACATTACTATGGCTAAAGCATTTTGAAATTGTACTATTGCCATTCTTAAATCGATATGAAACATTAATCGAGTTCGTGGCTAATTCTTCTTCCAAGCCACCAGTAAATTTACTTACCACCATAAAATTAGCTTGATCTGTTGTCAGGTAATACCCCTGTTTTAAAGACCCATTACCAGTCATTTTTACTGTACTTAGTCCATTAGTACAATTTTTATCCCTATAAAAATTCACTTGAATATCTTGTAAATCAACTGGCGAGCTTACTGGAATCAACAATTGATTTTTATTAGCCGCCAAAGCATCTGCCTTATTTGGGTAATACTGCAATGAAGCGACGTACTGCGAAAGCTCCGAGCTATTTGATGCTCCTCCGCTACTGTTCCCGCTACTTCCATTACTGCAAGAAACCAACACAAAAGAAGCACTTGTAAAACATATTATAGAATTTAATGATTTTAATTTCATACTTCATCTCCGAATGTTATTGTTGTGTTTTCTAAACACAAAACGGAGGTATTTTACCATAAAATATAGCATTATAAAAACCTAAACTCTATTAATGAATAAAATATTCGCACATATACCTCTAATACACAACTTAAACGTTGCATAATGAAACATAAATTTATTTAGCAGTCACGCAAAACAATTCGCTGGTGTCATCCACTAATAGCAACATATTCACACTCAGACATCTACATGGAGGAGCTAATTATTTATTATCAGAATAAGTAATTTCTTTATGATGAAAAGTTAAGACAATTAAAATGTGTTAGAATCCAGACTATCTTAAATTTCATCAAGAGAGCATATGAAACGAATTATTTATCAATTATTAGCTATCAGCATGCTAAGTGCGTGCAGCAATGGTAACGTTGTACAAAGCAACAATAGCGTTATTCCACCAACAATAACCGCAATAAATACTGGTCCACTTAATGGCAATTTTAATCAAAGTTTATTTTCAACATATATCAGCTTTACTGCCAATCAAACAATCAGCAATTGGCAATTTGGTTTTTATGTAGCACGAACATTTTATACATATACTGACCCTAATCCTCTAGAGTCACAAAATGATGCAAATACTCAGATGGTCATGCAAATATGTGAAATGCCTGCAGCAAGTCCATGTGCACCACTACAATATCTAAAATCTTCCTCAGTAACACAAGATGACCTTAGTGCTGGATACACTAATTTATTAGCGACCGCAACACCATTTACATTGCTTGCAGGTAAAAGCTATCAAGTAAAAATTGTCAATAGTAATCAATGGTCAATTAATAATTTATCATCTGGGCCGCAAAGTTTATTTTTTATTGTCGACGGACAAGTCCTAAACACAGTTACTGAAAGTTCAATTTATAATCTAAATATTGATGAGCAGGCTAATCAAACGGCGATAGCCTCTTTTAACCAGAACAACTGGAATATCAACACTAATCTAAACATGGAAAGTAGCGTTATTGTACCATCACCAGTAAATTACATACTTGGTACAGGCACTTATACTATTCCGGCTAATCTATCTATCCACAACGCATTTAGTGCAGATAATACGGTTGCAAATTTCTTTCAGGAATATCTAGCACAAGATTTGAAAGTAATAGCTTCAATAGATAATTCAAACACAGCTGATAGTGGTATCTTGATTCAACAAATCAGCGACCCAAGTGTAATCAACAATAATCCCGAAGGATATCAGATTATTATCAGTGGCAACAAGATTACAATTAATGTAATAAACAATGCTGGAGCTTTTTATGCGCTACAAACATTACGTCAGCTGTGGAATGTTAACGCTGGTAGTATCAACCAAGCAACCATTACTGACTATCCGCGTTTTGGTTATCGTGGAATATTACTAGACAGCTCACGTCATTTCTTTAGCACTGCAGAAGTAGAAAGCCTAATCGACATCGCAGCTACACATAAACTGAATACCTTGCACTGGCATCTATCTGATGATGAGGGAACGCGGATTAACCTACAGCTCAATAATCTGGCAGATCTTCGTGGCTATGGTAACAATATGACAGGAATGTTATTTATTCAGGCAAATCTTGATCCAACTAATTACCTTAATCAAGTGTATGCCAGTGTAAATACAAGTTATAGCGGGATGTACTCAAATAGTGATCTGCAAAATATCATAAACTATGCAAATGAACGTAACATTACTATAATTCCTGAGATCGATAGCCCTGGTCACGCAAGAGCTTTAATTAAAGCTTTACCTGATGCCCTAATTGATCCAAATGATCATTCGCAGTACTTTACCAGTGAAGGTTATACAGATGATGCATTACCAGTATGTACTTATGGCACCGATATTACACTTGGCCCTAAATTTACGCAAGTTTATAACCAGCTCTACGCTACACTCAACAATTTATTTAAAAATCAAAAACCTCTGAACTCCGCTAATTTTATAGCGAATGAAATTAGTGTCGGTGGCGATGAGGTTGCCAGTCAAACTTGGTACACACCTCAAGATATAAGCTGCCTGGAAAATACTGAGTTTGCTGCACTTAGCGCACTAGAAAAAGAACATTTATTCTTCAAAAAATTTGCAGCTCAAAATCCTAACCTCAAAGTATCTGGCTGGCAACAATTCATCCAAAGCGATGGAGCTGCATTGGGTCAGCATATAGTAGCGGCAGATCAAGTTGGACATGTTTGGATTTGGAATGAGTCTGCAGGAGGTTTATCGCAAGCAGTTACTTTGGCACAAGCTGGTTATCCAGTTGTACTGGACTACTCTAACGATACCTATTTTGATCTTGCCTACACACAATCAATTTATGAACCAGGGTTCTATTGGGCAGGCTATAATAACACTTATACAGCATTACAAAGTGCGGTTGATGCGACCACTACCATTAATTCAATAGAACCACAATACCAGGGAAATATCAAAGGACTGGAAGGTACACTTTGGTCAGAAAATCTAGCAACCTATCAGCACCTGATTTATATGGCAACACCTAAAATGGCAGGACTTGCAGAGGCATCATGGTCTCCAGTATCAATTACCAACGGAACAGGCAGCACAGCCTCATATCCTAACTGGCAGAGTCTGGCTCACCGTTTAGGCTGTGGAGCTATGGCAGCATCTGGTCAATATCAAGGATTTTTAGCTTATCTATCTAAAATCTATGGAATCCACTATCGTGGTTATCCAAATGGAATTAACTTAGAAGCACCTCAAGCATGTAACTAATCAATTAACAAATCGTCATAGCCACGATGTATTTGACGTGGCTATAGCTTATTCAAATATAATTAGAGTTCACAGTTTTTCAGCCACTAAAATATTTTGGCAACTACACCTACAATCATTCGTTACTAAAAACAACATTTTTTAGCTACACCTATATAAAAAAATACTCACACGAAACATAAAAAATCATTTTATCAAAATTAAATCAGAGATTAATTATAATCACTAAGAAATAGCATTTGTACTATAACTACATAACTGTGTAGATAAATGGTAAAATAACGTTGGTTTAATAATCAATGGAGAATATATTTTATGAATAACAAAAAAACTCTTTGGAGCTTACTTGTTTCAACATGTATGCTAGCAGCAGGTTGTAGCTCAGGAGGCTCTTCCAACAATAGTAGCGGTACAAATACACAAACCGTTTATGTTCCTGAAACAAGCCAAGTAAGAACTCCAGCTTCGGCTAAGACAGTATTTGCAAAAAATACTACAGAAAATGGATTACAAAAAGCATCACTAGCATCAACAGCAAGTAATTCATGCATTCAATTAACCACTCAAAATAATGGACAAAATTACCTTGAAAGTTACACTAGCAGCCAATGGTGGTCTTCAGCCTCTGTAACAGTTGGAATCACAAATACTTGCAGCACTCCACAGGCATTCAATCCACAAATTGTCTTTAATAATACACAAATCAATGGTTCAAACATTCCTACTACTGTGAGTCCTAGTGCATCAGTAAGTGGAGCTCCATGGTCCCCAGTAACGTATAGCGGAGGTGGTACTGCTAATCCATCATTAACCGTTACATCACCTACCTGCACTGGTAGTGGCTGCTCATGGGCACAATTGGCTCCAGGATCTGAACTCACAATCCAAACTACATTTAGTTTATCTTCTGCTATCAATAGTTTCACTATTGGAAGTGTTGAAATCGCAGGATCGACACCGCCACCGCCAGCAACAACGGGAACTTTAGCCTTAAATCTAAGTGCTGCTGGGTTAAACAGTATTTGCTCAGGTACAACAAACTGTAACTTTCAGGTTAATGTTATTTCACAATCTAATCAGGTTGTAGCAACTGAGTATTTGAATGCAAATACTTCAAGCACTGCCAGCTATAATATTACTAATCTGGCACCAGGTAACTACTCTGTAAATGTTGTGGCTAGTTCAATCCCAAGTGTTACCAGCGGAACTATTACCTCTAATGTTTCTCCTGCAACAACTAATATTAGGGCAGGAACAACATCAACAAGTAATGTTTCTTTCAGCTTCACCTCAAATCCGATTAATCAAGTTACCATAGACCTAAATACAGCTAATATTCCTGCTCAATTTACGAATAATACTGTCTATGCTCAAATATTAAATTCAGCTGGCTCAACAGTAGTAAGTGGTATTCAATTTACTAAATCAGCTTTAGTACAACCTATAAGTAGTGCGGCTTTGATTAGCGGTCAAACATATACCTTACAAATTCAAGGTTTGGCTGATCCTAAATCAGGAGTTTACTACTCACCAATTACTGAGAGTTTTGTGGTAACTGGTTCTTCCACAACAGTAAACTCAAACGCTTATCAGGAGGTTCCTAGCAACAAGTTGTATACTGTAAATCTGGAGGTACAAAATCCACAAACTGATCAAACAGTTGCTTATGGATCTGATACAAACTACTACTCGTATGCGACAGACAGCATTAGCTCAGGTTCATACACTTTTTTAAATAATGACACCATAACCTTAACTCCAAGTGCAGTTGCCGGATATACTTCGACGCTTAGTCCAACCAATACCGTGACTTCAGCCAATGCTGGACAAACTGTAACATTAGTGAATACTCAGGCAACTTCAACATTACAATACTGTGTTGATAGCTTATGCCAAGCTCAATTAACAACTCTTGGCGTTGCTGCAAATGTTGGTGAGACCAATACACAAACAATTTTTGTACAAAACCTAGGATCTGTTGCTGCCACCTTACCAACAACAGTATCATATACTACTGCGGTTAGCGGATTAAGCATAACACCAGGTAACTGTGGTTCTTCTTTAGCGCCAAATGCGATTTGTTCATTGAATGTCACTTATACACCAACTAGTGCAACAGCAAAAAGCAGCACGACAATGATATATGATAGTGCTCCATTATTAATTAATTATGGAACAACTAACAATACATCAAAAGTGTTGGGTGAATATTGGTGCGGTTTTGGAGGAACTTATTGTGGTCAATCAACAGGTAATGATGTAAATTCAGCTGCTACACATGTAATCATGGCTTTTGCTAATACCAATGAAAACGGCTCTATTGCGGTCGATTCATCTGATTTCCCAACTGCATTGGTACAAAGCTGGCAAAATTCAGGAAAAATTGTAACTCTTTCTGTTGGTGGCGCTAATGTTAGTTGGACAACTGTATTCTCCAATACTAATACTTTTGCACTGTCTGTGCAACAAGCAGTTACACAGTATGGTTTAAATGGGGTTGATTTGGACATCGAAAATGGTACTGCAACTCCACAACAAGTTGCCGATGCAATCAATCTTTTAAGACAGTATTTAGGTGAATCAGCAGTTATTACTATTGCACCACAAAATGTCGGGGTTGCACAAAATGTAGCATCTGTTCCTTCTGCTACAGCAAGTAATAGTGTTGGTGCCTGGAACTTCTTTGTTCCAGTATTACAAAACTCATTGAACTCACTCTCATTGGTTTATCAGCAAGATTATAATAATGGCTGTGGATCAATGAGTAGCGTTTCATCACAATACTTTGAATGTAACTATGTTTCATGGGCTAATCTAGCTAATGGATCGGCAGTTACAAGTGGTAATCAAATAGCTGGATTTACAGGTGTACCAGTGAGTAAGCTAATTGTAGGAACAATCGCATCCAGTTCAGCTGGAGGAGCTTCTTATTATGGTGGAATGACTCCAATTCAAAGCTTCTATACGGCAATGCCTACAAGCTATGGTATTACACCACGCGGCTTTATGTTCTGGGATTCTTATTGGGATTCGTCAAATAACTATACTATTTCAAACGGTATCTCAACCATGCTAGGTCTATAGACCTTGTAAACTAAAAATGGCACCGATATTATCGGTGCCATTTTTATATTAAGGGGCTAGACAATCAAAGCGGATTATTCCTAACCAATTTTAGTATTGTATAGTTAACCTATAAATAATTGAGCAATTGACTGTTCGATCGCTAAACTTAAATTATCTTGCCGATTATCATTTTTTCTGATGAACCTCTTTAAATTAGCCCAGACATGTTCAATCGGATTTAAA
>JACCEA010173628.1_pt1 | contig 100435 bp, 77 predicted proteins | sample 7449851 | NCBI WGS metagenome assembly JACCEA01 (sample SAMN15323453, study PRJNA562643) | freshwater metagenome | isolation source: river surface water | place: USA:Blue River Watershed | collected 2017-08-18
GGATGCGCGCATCGGGCAGCTGCAGATGGAGCTGGATTGGCTCGAAAAAAAGTTGGCCAGATTGGGAGTTGGGGAGCGCCGCGGCATGATCGAGGCGGAGCATCCCGGGTTGAGCGTGAAGCGGTAGTGCGAGCTGCTCGAGTTGCCGCGCTCGACCTACTACCACCGGCCGGAACCGGAGTCGGGAGAGAACCTTGGCTTAATGCGGGTGATGGACGAGACGTATCTGGCGTTCCCGTTCTTCGGGAGCCGGCAGATGACGCGCTGGCTGCGACGACAAGACACGCTCGACGCGTCCGTCTGCGTGCGGGCGGTGCGGCGGGCGATCCCGGCCCACGGCGTGCCGGAGATCTTCAACACCGACCAAGGCTGCCAGTTTACCAGCGCCGAGTTTACCCAGCCGCTGCTCGAGCTCGGTGTCCGCCTGTCGATGGACGGCAAGGGCCGGTGCCTGGACAACGTCTTTGTCGAACGCTTGTGGCGCAGTCTCAAACACGAGGAGGTTTACCTGAAGCGCTACGAATCGGTGGTCGACGCCCACGCCCAGATCGGCGCTTACCTCGCCGTCTACAACGAGCGCCGCCCGCACTCCTCCCACGGCCACGCCACCCCAAGCGCAGTTTATCACGCCCACCACCAAACCAAACAGGCCTCCTGCGCGGCGGCCCGAGCGGGCGGGGAGGGAGTCCTTCGGACTCCCTCCCCTGCGCGCCTACCTCAATCTTCTTTCCGTCAGAGAACCCAAACCATAACTGAAAACTCCGCTCAACCTGTCCAACCGACGGGGGCCACTTCAGTTTGTCTTTTTGCTTTCGGCCAAAGGCGGCTTCGCGTCGGATGTCGGTTTTAACCGATCACCTCATGTTTGGCCTCTTCGCCTCCCAGCACCAAAAGACCCGCCGTCTCGCCGCCGATTGGCTGGAATTGGCCGAAAAGGTGTTCAACTACCGCAAGGACGTGTTGTCCGATGCGGAACGCGCGGAGTTTTCGGAGGCTGAACTCGCGGTGCGTCAACTCCTGCGCGAAAAGGCCGATACGGCGAAACTGAAGCTCGGCATCGATGCGTTGGAGCGTGTCCTGCGGCGCCATGGTGGAACCCATTACCCCAAGTCGTGGGTGGTGGAGAACGTCGAATTTCTTCTCGTGGCGGCGATCGTCATCCTCGGGCTGAGGGCGTTCTACGTCCAGCCCTTCAAGATTCCGACCAATTCGATGTGGCCGTCCTACTACGGCATGACGGGCGAGGTTTTTCTCTCCAAGGCCGAGGAGCCGTCGGCGGGGGCGCAACTCGTGCGTCTGGCGGCTTTCGGCGCGAAAACGCGCCGGGTGGACGCTCCCGATTCCGGCGAGGTGCTGCTACCGCTCGGGGGCGTCCGTGGTATCGTGGCTTTTGCCGAGGTGCCTGGGCGCGCGTGGGGCGTGTTGCCCGCGAAACAGCGCGAGTATCGGATTTTCGTGGGGCAGCGTGCGGCGACGGTGCGCGTGCCGATGGATTTCGACATGGATTGGGTTTTGCGCGACGCCTTTTTCCCGGGAGACAAACGTAACCTCGGCGAAATTATGTCGGCGGAGCGCCAGGCCGGTCGTTTGGTGGAGGCGGCGGTGACGACCAGCGCGGGCGTGCAGCGCGGTTATTTCCTGCGCACGGGAAAAACGGTGCGCTCCGGCGAGCGTATGCTGTCGTTCGACATTTTAACGGGAGATCAACTTTTCGTGGATCGTGTCAGCTACCACTTTGTGAAACCGAAGGTAGGCGACGGCTTCGTGTTTCGCACGGGCAACATTCCGGATCTGGCGCGGCTTGGCGGCGACCAGTATTACATCAAGCGGCTCGCCGGCGTGCCGGGCGATGAATTGCGCATCGAGCGGCCGGTGCTCTATCGCAATGGCGCGCCGATCACCGGCGCCGCGGCTTTCGGCAAAAACGCCACGGAGCAGGACAACTATGTCGGTTATCGTTCGACGCAGCGAGATCCGGGCTATGCGCGGGCGATCCTGCACGCCGGCGAAACTTTTCGTGTTCCCGCGGACAGTTACGTGGCCTTGGGCGACAACTCCGCGAACAGCCTGGACAGTCGCTACTGGGGCACGGTGCCGGCCAAGGATGTGGTGGGGCGACCGTTGTTCATTTATTACCCCTTCACCAAGCGCTGGGGGCCGGCGCACTAAGATTCAAGCCGTCCCATCTAGGCGGGTTGTTCGGCTGTTTCAGCATGTATGACTGGCGCGGTGTGCGCGCGCCCGATCTCAGTTTGCCGGCGGGGTTATCCGCGTGGTTAGCAGCGCGGTGCTGAGGCCGGGCAAACGTTCGGAGAACTCGGTCGCCGGATCGGCTTGTCGCAGCGCGCGCTGGACCATGCCCATCTTGGCGTCGAGGTTGTCGATCATGCTGACGAACACGGCCTCGGGGGTGGCGGCGTAGACGGCGGCGCCCCACTCGGGTTCTCCTTGGTGACTGAGGATGATGTGCTCGAGACGCTCGAGGCGATCCAAGTCGAGACGGGCCTTGATGCCGTGTTTGCGGGCCAATTGGTAGCCGAGGACGACATGTCCTTGCAGAATGCCGCGGCGAGACCGCTTGGTCGCGAGCGTGCCCTCGTATTCGATGGTCTTGCCGGTGTCGTGCAGGAGGATGCCGGCCATCGCGAGGTCGGCATCAACCTCGGTGTAGAGCGGAAGGAGCGCGCGGCAGGCGCGGGCCATGTGGATCGTATGCTCTAGCAGGCCGTGGCGGTAGGCGTGGTGCATGGCGACGGCGGCGGGAGAATACCGGAACACCTCGCCGATCTCCTCGAAGACGCCGCGCACCGTCATGCGGAGTTCGTCGTGTTTGATGGAGTCGATGAAGGTCTGGAACTCCACCCACATCGCCTCGCCGCTTTCGGGCGGGAGTTCGACGAGCGCGTCGACGAGACCGGGCTCGGCCGCGATTTGCTCTTCGGAGAGCGCGAAGGCCTTGGTGAGCTTGGGCGAAAAGCGGCCTTGGAAGGAGTCGTTGCGTCCCTCGATGCGGACTACGGAGCCCTCGCCCGCGCTTTTGATCGGGTCGAAGAGTGGGCTGTCCCCGAAAATCGTGCAGGAAAAAGATCCTCCGCGGTCGCCGAGTTCGAGGGAGAGGAAGGGGTTGCCATTGGAAGCGGTTTTGACCTGAAGCTTTTTGACGACGAGCACCGCGGAAAAAGGCGCGCCGGGGTTCAGATCGGGGGATTTGAGTTCGCGAACGGTCAGGAAAGCGGGTGCGTCGGCCATGGGCGGGACGCTGCGACGACCGCGCGGACGGCGGAAGCAGAAAAAACTCAGCCGCGAAGACGGACTTGAACGTGGGCGCCGTTGGGCGTCTGGGTCTTCTTGAGCTCGAACAGATCGATCGCGGCGACGAGGTCGCCGAGTTTCGGAAAGCCGTAGTTGCGCGAATCGAAGGAGCCTTGGTTGGAGATGTGAGAACCCACTCCGCCGAGAAAGGCCCAGCCGTCGGCGTCGGCCTGTGCCTCGATGGCGCGGCGGAGCATTTTAATCAGCTTGGCGTCCTGCTTGAGCTGGTCGGCCGGGGGCTTTGATCGCGGGGACTGGCTCTGCGCGGGAACTTCGTCGAGATAGAGAAAGCGAGTGCAACTGGCGACGAACGGCGCGGCGGCGTTTTTTCCGCCGAAGCCGATGACTTGTTTGCCATCGGAGCGAAGTCGAAGGACGAGCGGAGTAAAATCGCAGTCCGAGGACACGAGGCAGAAGGTGCCGACGTTTTTGGTGTAGAGGATATCCATCGCCTCGATGAGGAGCGCCATGTCGGAAGCGTTTTTCCCCTTCACTAGATCGAAGTGCTGGATCGGCTGGATGGCGTAGTCGTGGAGGACTTTTTGCCAGCCGGAGAGCTCGGGTTTCTGCCAGTTTCCGTAGGCGCGGCGGATGTTGACGACGCCGTAGGTGGCGAGCTCGGCGATGATGAAATCTATGCGCGCGGCGGGGGCGTTGTCCGCGTCGATGAGCAAGGCGATGCTGTCGGTCGGCGCGGGCGTCGCTTGCGTGGGCATGATCGAGCCTAAGCGGGATGGCGGATCGGGAGCAAGCGCCGCGGCGTGGCGGCCCAGAGCGTCTCGCCTGGAGCGAGGCGGTCGTTCCATGCGACGCCTGCGGCCCAAGGACTGAGCGCGGGCAATATCAGTCGGACCTCGGACTGGACGAGCGCGGGCAGTTTTAAACGGGCTCCGGCACCGTCGCTGAAAACATAGGCGGGGTGGTGGTGGCCGATGATCTCGACCACGGCGTCGGATGAACCGGAGCGAAGCAAGTCGGGCGGAATCGGGCGGTCGCCGTGATGGAGGATGAATCGATCGCGTAGGACGGGCGCGGCGGAGGCGACGGACCAGCGGGCGTCGTGGTTTCCGGCGAGAACGCGGACAGGCGCCGACGCGGCGGCGATGAAGGCCTCGGCGCGCGCTCGGGATCGAGGTGCGCCGCGCGTGGTGTGCAGCGAATCGCCGAGCCAGATAAGCTCGGCGGGCGCGTAGTCCGAGAGGAGGGCGCGTAGCGTGGCCTCTAGCGTGTCGTCGCCCCAGGAGGGGAAAAGGTTACCGACGGCGCGGTGGCTCTCGGCGTATCCCCAGTGGAGGTCGGCGACGACAAGCGTGCGCGTCGCCTCGAGAAAGAGGGCGAGGCGGGCGTCGAAGAGGAGGCCGGGTGCTATAAGGTGGTTAACCACTGAGGAGACTTAAAGACACTGAGAAGGAATCGCTAAATTTCGCTGAAGGACGCTAGGTTGAATGCGCAGAGGGAAGGGGCGATTTTACGGGAGTTAGCGTTATTTGGTGGCTTTCAGTTCGGCGGTTTTGGCGAGGGCCCCATACATTTCGTGGTAGAGGCGCTCGATCGTGGTCTCCGGGTCTTCGAGCATCATGGTTTCGCGGATGCGGGAGACGAACATGCCGAAGGCGAACGGGCTGACGCGTTCGACGTCGCGGAAGTCGATGGGCGAATCGGCGGCGGATTCAAGAAACGCAAGGGCGCCGGGCAGATCGAGGAAGCATGTGGTCGCCTCCGCGTAGGCTTCGGCGAGCAGCACGTGGTCGGGTTCGTGGCGACGAAGGACGTCGAAGAGGATTTCCGAGCTCCATTGGAGGGATTTGGAGCCGCGCTCGGCGCCGTGGACGCGGCGCGAGACCATGAGACCGGCCTGCGCGACGCCGCGGAACTGCCATTTCACGAGTTCGCTATCCGAGAGCGCGACGCGGAGGTCGTCCTCGGCTCCGGCTTGGGCGAGGAGTCCCCGTATGGCGTCGATGGAGTCGATGCGCTGAAAGGGACGCAGCGTGAGGAGGAACCCATAGTCGTCTATGGTGACGAGGGCGTTTCCGCCCAGAGTGCGTTGGATGCGTTGCGCGATAATGCGGGAGAGTGCGTCGTTGGCCGAACGGCCGATCAGACAATGAAAGAATAGGTGATGCAGGCTGGAGGCGGCCTCGACGTAGCGTTCCACAAGAAGGAAGCCGGCGACGGGAATACGGGAGACGCGCGCCTGGAGCCGGAAGTGGCGGACGAGCGCGGAAGCGTTGGCGGGAGTGAAATCATAGTGCGAAATCAGATACGATTCCACGAGGGAGATCGCGGGGTATGGGACGGAATCGAATGTGGACGGCCGCGTTGGCCGGCCCTCGTTTTCTTCCGATACTTCGCGAGACAGTAATTCCGCGACGACGGTGCGCAGGCGGACGACTTCGGAGGCGAGGCGGCTGGCGAGAGGCATCTTGGCGGCGTTCCAACGTGGCACGGTGGGCAAGGAGGAGTCGGCCGCGGCCACCTTCGCGGTGAGCAGCGTGGTGGAGACGAGGCGGACGCAACGGGCGTTGAGAACGAAGATATCACCCGGGCGAAGGCCCTTGATGAAGTTTTCCTCGACGGTGCCCAGATTGCGCCGGCCGAGCCGGACGGTGATGTGCGCGTCGGAGGCGATGGTGCCGACATTCTGGTAGAGGTCGCGCGCGATTCTCGGAGCGGGTAGCGCGAGATGGCCGTCGCTGTTGATGACGATTTTTCCGAAGAGATGGGTGTAGGCTTTTTCGAGGGATCGGCCGCCGCCTTGCAGATAATGGAGCACACGGTCGAAAAGGTCTCGCGAGAGGTCGGAAAAAGGATGGGCGCGGCGGACGAGCGCGTAGGCTTCGTCGGGTGTGGTGTCGGCGAAGACGGCGATACCGACCATGTGCTGTGCAAGAACGTCGGCGGGATTCCTCGGGGGGCGGAGCGGTTCAAGTTGGCGCGTGCGCATGAGCCGGACTGTGGCGGCGCACTCGGCGAGATCGTTTATGTTGGTGGCGACTAGGAGGCCGCGCGCGGTCTGACCGGGGGCGTGGCCGGAGCGACCCAGTCGTTGGAGGGCGCGGGCGACGCCCTTCGGAGCGGATACCATCACGACGAGGTCGATTGAGCCGATATCGATGCCTAGCTCGAGCGAGGTGGAGCAGACGATGGCGCGGAGTTCGCCGCGTTTGAGCCTATCCTCGACTTCCATGCGCACGGCGCGGTCGAGCGACGCGTGGTGAACCTCGATTTCACCGGCGAGATGGGGGAGAAGTCGCTTAAGACGGAGAGCGATGGTTTCGGCGCCGGCGCGGGTGTTGGTAAAAACCAACGTGGTGCGATGGCGCGTTAAATCGGCCGCGAGTTCACGGAGGACGCGGGTGCCGGTGTAGCCGGCGGCAGGGTAGGGATTCCGGGCAAGGGGCGAAAAGACGGAGACGTCGGACGGATTTGCGGAGCCGACCTCGACGATTTCGCAGGGACGTTCGGCGCCGGCGAGGAATCTGGCAAGCTCGGGGAGCGACGCGACGGTGGCGGACAGGCCGATGCGGGTCAGAGCGGCAGAACGGCGGAGGACGGATCGACAGATCGCGGAGTCGGTCTCGGACCGGCGGCCGATGCGTCGATCCGTCGTTCTGCCGCTCTGGACGCGGAGCGCCTCGAGGCGTTCGGCGGCGAGGGCGAGGAGGCTTCCGCGTTTGTTCTCGGCGAGCGCGTGGAACTCGTCGACCAAGAGAAAGCGGACCGTGGCAAGCGCGGGCGTCCAGCTCGGTTGGGACAGGAGCAGCGTGAGGCTTTCCGGCGTGGTTACGAGGACGTGGGGCGGTTTCTTTTTCTGCTCCGCGCGGTCTTTCGCGGAGGTGTCGCCGGTGCGGGAGCCGATTCGCACGAAGTCCCATCCAAGCTCCGCGAGCGGAGTGTGGATATTTTTCTGAAGATCGTAGGCGAGGGCGCGGAGCGGGGAAACGTAGATGGCGACTATGCCTCGGGACGGGAGCGCGCAGGCTTCGTGGAGGCGAACGAGATGATCGAAGACGCCGAGGAAGGCTGCGAGGGTTTTTCCCGTGCCGGTGGGCGAGGAGAGGAGCACGGAACGACCGGCTAGGATGTGCGGGATTGTCGCGGCCTGCGCCGGCGTCGGGCCGGGAAAGCGGCGGCGGAACCAAGCGTCGAGCACCGGATGGAGGCCGTCGAATGCGGAGCCCGTGGTGATGGCGCCGTCTCGGGGATTCGCAGCCCGCTTTCGCCGCCCTGGATTCGAACCATGACCAGGTGAGTCAAAGTCAGCTGTGCAAGGCATCGGTTTACCCGGGCGCGACATTGCTCGAAAAGAGGTCGGACGCGTTTGGCGCGAAGGTGTTGGCGGCGGCGAGCCGACGGCAGGTTTCGAGGGTGTCGATGTCGGCGGGTGTCTTGTCGGTGCGGATACGGGCGATGCGGGGAAAGCGGAGGGCGAAGCCGCTGTCGTGGCGGGCGCTGGGCTGGATGCGGTCGAAGGCGATTTCCAGGACGGTGTCGGGCACGACGCGGCGGACGCGGCCCAGATCCTCGAGGGTGGTGGCGATGAAGTGGTCGGTGAGCGCGGCTATCTCCGCGTCGGTGAGACCCGAGTAGGCCTTGCCGACGGTGCGGAGGGCGCCGGTGGCGTCGTCGCGGACCGCGAAGGTGTAGTCGCTCAGCACGCCCCGGCGTTTGCCGTGTCCCTGCTCGACGGCGACGACGACCACGTCGAGCGTGGCGTAGGCCTTTTTGAGCTTGAGCCAGGCGAGCCCGCGGCGGCCCGGGGTGTAGGGCGATTCGGGATCCTTGGCCATCAGGCCCTCATTGCCGCGTTGTCGGGCGTGGTGGAAGGCCGTGTCGATCTCCGTCTCGGAGCGGGCGAAGGTCAGCGGCGCGAGCATGAATGCCCGATGCGCAAGCGGATCTCGGTCGGGCGAGAAAAGGGACTCGAGGTGTCGGCGACGAATACGAAGCGGGGCTTTGAGATGGGATTCGTTATTCAGCCAGAGGAGATCGTAGGCGGAGTAGGCGAGGGGGATTTCCTGGCCGAGGAACAGGTCGTCGCCGTCGATTCGGCGGTTGAGGCGTTTTTGCAGTTCGGCGAACGGAAGGGCCCGGCCTTCTCGCCAGGCGAGGAGTTCGCCGTCGAGAATGCAGTCGGCGGGAATTTCGAGGAGCGCGGCGCGGACCAACTCGGGAAACTGATCGGTGATGCGGTGGAGATCGCGGGAGTAGAGCTCGACTCGGTGCCCCTGCTTGTGGAGCTGGCAGCGAATGCCGTCGTATTTCTCCTCGAGCCAAACGGGAGGGGCGAGTCGCTCAAGAATAGCCGCGGCGCCGGGCTCGGGACTGGCGAGCATGAACTGCAGCGGGTGGAAAATGCGCAGGGTTATCGAGGCGAGCGTATCGGCGAAGGCGGCGCGGACTACGGCGGGAAGATCTCCGCAAAGGTGGTTCGCTTCACGGATGGCCTCGAGCGGGCGGGTGCTGGCGGTGGCGACGGCTTCCTCGACCAATCCCTCGCGCAGGCCGATGCGGAGATCGCCGGTCATGATTTTTATCAGGTATTTGGCGGCGAGCGGTGTGAGTCGTCGGAGCGTGGCGGTGAGGCTGTCGAGCTTGGCGGCGGGGCCGGAGGCTGAGGCGAGATCGGACAGGAAGGCTTCGAGGTCGGCAAGCCGCAGAGGGGCGCGCGGCGCGGGGGGCTGTTTGGGGGCGACGAGGAGCGCCTCGGCGGTTTCCCCGCTGTCGGCGTAGCGGCGGTAGGCGGCGCGAAAATCGCCTTCGTTGTGGCCGGAGATTTCAAGAACGGCGCGGCGGAGGAGGGACCATCCGGCGTTGAGCGCGCGAGGATCGGACTGCGGGAAGGGACGGCCGGTGAGGTGGAGCGCGGCGCGGGCCGCATCGTCGGGGACGAGCGCGGAGAAGTGGTCGCGGAGAAGCGCGATTTTCTCCAGCTTGGACGCGGTGTCGCGGATTCTTTCGGCAAGGACGGCAAGAGCGTCGAGCGTGGAGAGGTCGTCCGGGGTGGCGGAAGACGCCTGTTCCGACCGGCGTTCGACCGAGAGAGCAGAAACACCGGGCGACCGGGGCGGGGAAGCGAGCGTGAGCGTGAGATCGAGCTGGTTGTCCTGATTGATCGCCCAGGCCTCGATGCCGCGGTCGCGGAGATCGCGGGCGAATTCGGTGGCGAATCCGTGAAGCGTGAGGACGCGGCGGGGCTGGGTAAGCTCGACGAAACGAAGTAGGTCGGGGTAGTCGGCGTGGTCGGAGAGGGGAAATGCGGCATCGCATTGGTAGCGAAAGCGCGCGCCTGGATCGAGCGCCCAGCCGGTGAGCATGGCGGTGCGCCGCCGAGGGATCTTGCGAACGAAGGCCGAGTTGGTCGCCTGGGGCGGGCAGATGACGACATGGCCGACGCAGGCCTTTTCATCGAAGGCGTGGTAGGCGGGGAAGGTGATCCCGAGGGCTTCGTAGACGCCGGTCAGCCGGTGGGTCCGCGGATGAAGCATCACGGGGAGCGACGCGCCGGCGAGGGAGCGGAGGATTTCCTGGCTTTTGCCCAGGCTGTAGCCGAAGAGGACGGGCGTTTCGTTCTCCTCGAGCGCGGCGCGACACCACGCGATGACATCGGAGAGGACCCGTTCGGTCGGCGGAAGCGTGTAGTGCGGCCGGCCATACGTCGTCTCCATGATGACGAGATCGGCGGTCGGCGGGCGGCAGGGCTCGGCGGATCGTCCGGGGCGGAGCTTGAAGTCGCCGGTGTAGAGGAGCCGGCCGTGATCGGGGTGGTCGAGGCAGATCATGGCCGAGCCATGGATATGGCCGGCGGGGTGCAGGGTGACGGTGATTTCGGGGTGGTCCGGCGAAAGCGGAGCGGGTTGGTGGAAGGGGAGCTCGATCTCGACGCGTTCGCCTCGGGCGTCGGGCATGCGGGCGCGCATGAGGGCGGCGGTGCCCGGGGTGAGCAGGACCTGGCGATGCGGGGCAAGATGGTCGAAGTGGGCGTGCGACACGAAGCAGCGGTCGACCGGATGGTGGGCGTCGAGCCACCACCCGATTTGCGGCAGGTAGATGCCGTTGCGAAACTGGACGTCCCAGGGCACGCGGCCAATTTAGCGGGAGTGGCGGCTAATCAACCCGTCTGATCACAAAACGGGTGGAGAAACCGCAACACCGCCGCGCGGGTCGGCGGGCGGGGCTACTTCCCTTGCAGGGAATATTTGCCCGGGCCGGTGAAGAGAAGCCCGAGGCAGACGACCATCATCGTTGCCGGGTAGCCGGCGGCGCCCCATCCCCCGAAGGGGTAGTATTTCCAAATCGTGGCGACCGCCATGGTGACGGCCAGCGCGAGGGCGGCGGGGCGGTGGGCGAACCCGAGAACAAGACCGATCGCGCCGAGCGTCATCGCCAGGATGGCGAGAAAGCCCCAGACGGGATGGCCGAAGCCGACGCCGAGGTAGCCCACGGCGCGTCCCACGCCGGCCCACGAGTCGGGATCGGCGAGCCGGTGGAGGCCGTGCAGAAGCAAAAACGACAGCCCCACGCCGACGCGGAGCACGAGCAGGCCGAAATCTTGGCAGCGATCCAGGAAGGCCCAGCGAAACATGGGGAAACGGTCGTCCGGACGGGCGCGGCGAGTCGCGGTTTAGAGCCCGGTGGGATTGGTGAGCGTGGCGAGATACTTGCGTTTCACCAAGCGCCAGGCGGTGACGAAAAAGGCGGTGAGCGGGATGGCGAGGATCATGCCGAGGATTCCGCCGAGCGCGGTGCCCCAGAAGAAGATCGAGAAGATGATCGTCACCGGGTGCAGGCCCGTGCGGTCGCCCATGATCTTCGGGGTGAGATACCAGCCCTCGATGTTTTGCACGACGATGAACACGGCCAGGACGAGAAACACGAGCTGGACGCCACCCTCGGGCTGGAGAAACGCGAGCGGAAGGGCGACGCCCAAGCCGATGATCGTGCCGAGGTAGGGAACGATGTTGAGGATGCCGAGCATCAGGCCGATGAAGAGGCCGAATTTCAGGCCGATCACGGTGAAGCCCAGGGCGAGCATCACGCCCATGATCAGACCGATGATGAGCTGCCCGCGGAAAAACGACACGATGATCGAGACGAACTCGCGAACGAGGAAGACGATGTCGGCGCGGGGTCCGGGTTTGAGGAAACTGAGGTGGTCGCCGAGATTTTTCGTCGGGTCGCCGCTGGAGAGAAGAAAGAAGAAGAGGTAGATCGGAATGACCGCTAGGCTGGTGAGCACACCGAAGAGGCTGAGCAGGCCGGAGCCCGCGGCCTTGAGCGAGGGGATGGCGTGGGAAACCAGGCCCTGCGCGTCAGCCATGAGTTTCTGGACCGCGTTTTTGATCGTGGGGTTGGCCAGATAGCGTTGGGCGGCCTCGACCCACTGCGGGTAGTTCTGCTCGCCGTAAGCCACCGCGCGTTCCCAGAGGGCCGGGATAAAACCGATAAAGTCGAGCAACTGGGAGACGGCGGGCGGCACGATGGTCACGCCCAAGGCCGTGAGCACGAGCAGGAAGGCCCCGAAGATCGAGATGACCGAGGAGAGCCGCGTGAAGCGAAGTTTCCGTTCGAGCAGGAGCACGAGCGGCATGAGCACGAGGGCCATGATGCCGGCGCTGACGAGCGGCCAGAGGACGCCGGAAAACATGCCGATCAGGAAGACGCCGAGAAACGCGAGGCCGACCATCAGGGCTCCGGCCGCGATGAAGGCGAAGAGCCCGAGGGCGAAGCCGGCGATGCGGCGTTGGGTGGGCGAGAGGAGGGGCGCGGAGGCGCCGTCGGCGGGCGGAGCGTTTTCGGGAACGGGTGCGTCGGCCATGGAAGTGAACAGAGCAAAACCTGTGCGGGGGAGGCGCGGCGAGGAAAGTTTTTGCCCGGACAAGGTTGCACGCCGCCCCGGTTGCGTAGGCTGTCGGTCACCCACCATGCAGTCCGCGCCGGCCACGCACATCCACATCAAGGGAGCCCGAGAGCACAATTTGAAGAACCTCGAGGTGAGGTTGTCCCGCGGCAAACTGACGGTGATCACGGGGCCGTCGGGCTCGGGCAAGTCCTCGCTGGCCTTCGACACCCTCTACGCCGAGGGCTACCGGAAATACATGGAGTCGCTCTCCACCCAGGCACGGCAGGTGCTCGAGCAACTGAAGCGGCCCGACGTCGATTTCATCCATGGGCTCTCGCCGGTGCTGGCGATCGAGCAACGCACGGGCAACGGATCGCCGCGCTCGACCATCGCCACGGTGACGGAGATCGCGGACTACGCGCGGCTGCTTTGGGCGGTGCACGGCGAGCAACGGTGTCCGAAGGACGGAGGCCGCGTGGTGCAGCGCTCCCTCGATGACAACGTGCGGCACGTGCTCACCGCTTGTGCGGGCGAGCGCGTTATGCTGCTCGCGCCGGCGATGACGGCGAAGCCGAGCGTGCTGCGCGACGAGCTGCCGCGTCTGCGCCAACGCGGATTTCAACGCGTGCGGTTGGACGGCGAGGTGAAGACCCTCGACGATCCGCATCTGATTCCCAACGGCCAGGGGGCGCGCGAGATCGCGGTGGACGTGATCGTGGACCGCCTCGTGGCGGTGGCGGAGCAACGCTCGCGGCTGGCGGACTCGCTCGAACTGGCTTTTCGCGAGGGCAAGGACCGCGTGATCGTGCTGGCTCAGAAGGCGGGCGCGGCGCCGGACGCGTGGCGCGAGGTTCACCTGTCGCAGTCGCTGGCCTGCGAGGTGTGCGGCGACGTCTTCGAGAAGCTCACGCCCCGGCATTTCTCCTTCAACAACCGCGAAGGCGCCTGTCCGGATTGCGACGGTCTGGGGCGAAAGCTGCGTTTTGTCCCGGAACTGATCGTGGCCGATCCGGCGAAGTCGGTTCGAGAGGGCGCGATCAAACCGTGGCGGATCGGCGGAAAAAATCTCATCATCAAGCACAACGCCCTGCTGAAGCAGTTGGCGGAGCAGTTGCCCTACGATCCCGAGACGCCTTGGGGCGAGCTCCCGGAGGAGACGCGCAAGGCGATCCTCTTCGGCGCGGGAGAGCGCCAGTTCGCCTTCAAGCTGAAGCGCATGCGCGAGGCGCGGGCGATGCCCTTCGCGGGCGTGATCGCGGATCTCGAGGAGAGTTTTCGCGGGACGGACAGCGACGGGTTTCGCGCGCGGCTGACCACGTTCATGGTGAGCGGGCCCTGTCCGATGTGTCGCGGCGGTCGCCTGAACGAGCGCAGCGCGGCGGTGAAGGCGGGCGGGCTGACGATCACGGAGTTTTTCGGACGCGACGTCGCCTCGGCGCACGCGTGGGCGGCGGGATTGCTCGCGGTCGTTGCGCACGAGGCGGTCCGCGAGATCGCGACGGGGATCGAGCAACGGCTGCGCTTTCTGCTCGAGACCGGGCTGGGCTATCTGACGCTGGATCGCGACTACGACACGCTCTCGGGCGGCGAGGCGCAACGCGTGCGCCTGGCGACGCAGCTCGGCATGGGACTGATGGGCGTGATCTACGTGCTCGACGAGCCTAGCATCGGGCTGCACCCGGCGGACAACGAGAAGCTACTCGCGACGCTGACCGAGCTCCGCGACCGCGGGAACACGGTCGTGGTGGTGGAGCACGACGAGGACACGATGCGGATCGCCGACGAGATCGTGGAGATGGGACCGGAGGCGGGCGCGGAAGGCGGGAGGATCTTGTTCCAAGGCACGCCGGTCGAGCTGATGGCGGCGCCGGCGAAGCAGACGCGCACGGGGCCTTACCTCGCGCGCAAGCTGCGGGTCACGCGCGAGGCGAAGCCGAAGCCGACGGATGGGCTTTTTCTCACCGTGCGCGAGGCGCGGGAGCACAATCTAAAAGGCGTGGATGCGCGGTTCCCGATCGGTCTGCTGACGGTGGTCACGGGCGTGTCGGGTTCGGGCAAGAGCACGCTGGTGAACGACGTGCTGGCGGCGGCCGCGGCGCGAAAGCTCAACGGCGCGAAGGCGATCCCGGGCAAACACCGCCACATCGAGAATCTGGATAACTTCGAGAAGCTGGTGCAGGTGGACCAGTCGCCGATCGGGCGCTCGCCGCGGTCGAATCCGGCGACCTACGTCGGATTGATGGATCCCTTGCGCGAGCTGTTCGCGATGGTGCCGCTGGCGAAGGTGCGCGGTTACACGGCGAGCCGGTTTTCGTTCAATGTCCGCGGCGGACGTTGCGAGCGCTGCCAGGGCGACGGCGTGATCAAGCTGGACATGCAGTTCATGGCCGACGCCTACGCGCCGTGCCCGAGCTGCGGCGGGCGGCGCTTCAACCGCGAGACGCTGGAGATCCTGTTTCACGGGAAGTCGATCGCGGACGTGTTGGACATGTCGGTGAGCGAGGCGATCGGGGTGTTTAAAAACATCCCGAAGATCATGGACCGTCTGGAGACCTTGTCGGCGGTGGGGCTGGGTTATCTGACGCTCGGGCAGAGCGCGACTACCTTGTCCGGCGGCGAGGCGCAGCGGCTGAAGCTGTCGCTCGAGTTGAGCAAGCGGCAGCAGGGCGGGACGCTGTATATCTTGGACGAGCCCACGACGGGGCTGCACTGGGTGGACATCCAGCACCTGATGGACCTGTTGTTCAAACTGCGCGACGCGGGCAACACGCTGATCGTGATCGAGCACAACCTCGACGTGATCAATCTGGCGGACTGGCTGATCGATCTCGGGCCGGGTGGCGGCACGGCGGGCGGCGAGATCGTGTATGCGGGGGATCGCGCCGGCATCGAGAAGTCGGCGCGAAGTCTGACGGGCGCGGCCTTGGCGAAGTGGGGCGGAAAACGGAAATAGAGTTCCGGACCCCAACCCAGACCCGAATCCAGGACGAATCGCGGATGGAACGGCTCGACGCGTTTTCCAGGAAATGAAGAAGCCGCGGCCTTCGGGGCCGCGGCTTTCAGGTTTCGATGGGCGGACAATGGCCGCGCGGTTGATGCGGGCCTATTCGACGGGCGTCGCGGCGGGAGCGGCCGCGGCGGCGGGCGGGGTGAAGGCGTTTTTCATGGCGACGATCTCGGAGGTCTCCAGCCGGACGCGGATGTCGGCGCGGCCGTCGACGAGGTCGGCGGTGAGCGCCAGGCCGGGCTGCTTCGGCGCGGTGGCGGCGTCGTAGGCGAAGGGCAGGCTGGCGATGCGGTTCATCCAGCCGAGGTAGCGAGGCAGGGATACGGCGACAAACGTGGTGGATTCCGCGGGGAGGCCGTAGGCGGCGGGCGTGATTTCGCCGGGGGTGGAGGCGGCTTCGAGAAGGCGCTTCGTTTCCGCATGGGCGCCATCGCCCATCGCGTAGACGAGCCGGGAGGGGGCTACGCCGTAGGTGGCGTTGATCTTATCGATACCGGCTTTCTGCATGACCTTGAGCCCTTCTTCCATTTCGGGGCTGAGCGCGCGGTAGCTCTGGGTGATGTCGATCAGGCGCGCGTCGCCGAGTTTTTCTTCCTCACCGAGCGTGATGTCGGTCGCGATGCCTTGGCCGGCGTTGAAGGACGCCATGGTCTTTTGGAGTTCGGGCATCCGGTGGATGAGCGAAAGGGCTTTTTCCTGGTCGGTTATGCCGACCTCGGCGCCGCCGGATATGCCCAGGGTGGGCGGAAGAAAGGCGAAGGCGCCGGTGCCGCCCCAGATGGAGGCGAAGGTGTTGACCGTATCGGTCAAGGTCTGGGTGGCCGCGGCATCGGTGTTGCCGAAGGCGCCGAGCAGGCGGGTGGTGATCCGGTTATACGCGGCCCAGAATTCCGGAGTCGGGCGCGCGGAGACGGTGCCGAAGACGGATGCCGACGAGCCGAACGAGGCGGGGATGGCGACGGCGGGGCCGCGGCCGGCGTTGAAGAGGGCGGCGCTGTCGGTGCCCGGTTTGGCGGCGATGACGGAGCGGAGATCGAGGTGTGCGGCGTCGATGGAGATGCTCAGCGAGCAATCCTGGATGTCGGCCACGGAGCCGAGCAGGGTGCCCATGACATCGGCGGGATTCGGCGCCTTCGGGTTTTGTGCGGAGACTTTGGCGAACTGGCCGCGCATGCCCATGAGCATGAGGTCGACCATGGGCTTGTAGGCGGCGTAGAGGCGTCCGGTGTCGACGCTGAGCGCGAGTTGCCCGCCGGCGGCGCGAAGGCCGCGGATGTCGAGGTCGGCGCGGATCGCGGGGAGGACGGCGTCGAGTCCGGCTTCGAGGGGCGAGGCGACGAGGCGTTTCCCGACGAAGGTGGCGAACATCGGCTGGCCGTTCGGAAGCGTGATCTGGTAGCGGTCGGGCGTTGTGGCCGACGCTTGGAACTTGAGGGCGGGGTTGGTCTTGAATTTCTCGGGGTCGAGCACCGGCAGCACCAAGGCGTAGGGTTGGCCGGATTTTTGCGGATCGACGACGAGGGCGAGCAGTTCCTGATCGAGGGCGAAGCCGAAGGCGGCCGCGCCGAAGGTGAGCTGGGCGGTGTTGGCGCCGGAGCCGGGTTCGATCTTGTCGGCGAAGGCGCCGGCGGAGGTGGCGAGGTCCTGGAGGCTCCCGATGCGCAAGGCGCCGAGGATGTCGGCGTCGGGGGCGACTTCGGCGAAAAGCGACGCGGCGAAAGTCGCGAGAGGAAGGATGGAGAGGGCGCGGAGACGATTCATGTGGGGGTGGAATTGCTTAGATGGTGGATTGAGTGAGGGCGTGGCGGAGCTGCAGGTCGAGAAACTAGGGGGCGAGGCTCACCGCCTTGAGCGGATGGCGGTCGAGGCGGGTCGGATACCAGCCGCGGACGGAAGGCTGGAGGAGGTAAACGTGGGTGTTGACGTAGAGCGGGAGAATGGGCGCGGCCTCGAGGAGGCGGGTCTCGGCCTCGCGGAGAAGGGCGTGGCGGGCGGTTTGGTCCAAGGTGCGCGCGGCCTGGTAGAGCGCGTGGTCGTAGGCGGCGTCGCTCCAGCCGGTGAAGTTTTGCGCGCCGTCTTTGGTGAAGAGAGCGAGGAAGCTGATGGGATCGTCGTAGTCGGCCACCCAGCCGGAGCGGATCAGCTGGAAATCACCGCTTCGGCGGGCGTCGAGCAAGCTGGCGAACTCCTGGTTTATGAGGCGGGTCTGGACGCCGAGCGCGCGCCACTGTTGCTGGAGGGCTTCGGCGATGCGGCGGTGGTTTTCGGAGGTGTTGTAGAGAAGCTCGAACACCGGGAGTCCCTGGCCGTCGGGATAACCGGCCTCGGCGAGGAGGGCTTTGGCGGCGGCGAGGTCGTGGCGGAGCAGCGAAGGCGGCTCGTAGCCGCCGGCGCCGGGCGGAACGAAGGCGGCGGCGGGGCGCTGGCCGCCCTTGAGCAGGCCGGAGACGAGTTGTTCGCGGTCGAGGGCGAGGGAGAGCGCGCGGCGGACGCGGACGTCGCTCAGGACGGGGCGGGTGGTGTTGATGCGGTAGAAGTAGATGTCGAGGAAGGGGTCCGCCCGGAGTTGTCCCGGCGCCTCGGCGCGCCAGGCCTCGACGCGCCCGGCCGGGAGCGTGTCGATCACGTGGAGTTGCCCCGCGCGGTAGGCGCGTTCGGCGGCGTCGACGCTGTCGTAGGGATGGAAGTGGACGGCGCGGAGCTTGAGGGCGGAGGCGTCCCAATAGCGCGGATTCGCCGCGGTGACGATGACCTGGCCGTGTCGCCATTCCTTCAGCACGAAGGGGCCGTTGCCGACGAAGGTCGAGGGCGAGGAGGCCCAGCGGTTGCCGCGGGCGTCGACGGGGCCGGCGGCGGAAACGGCGTGGAGAGGGACCGGAAACCAGACCGGGTGGGTGAGCAGGACGAGGAAGTGCGGCGCGGGATACTCGAGCGAGACGCGTAGCGTGTGGGTATCAAGCGCGCCGATACCGACCTGGGAGAAGTCGGCGAGGCGGGACTTGTGGTAGGCCTCGGCGTTGAGGACGGGGTAGATCAGCGCGGCGGACGGGGCGCCGAGGGCGGGCTGGAGGGCGCGGCGGACGGAGGCGACGAAATCCTCGGCCTGGATGGGGTGTCCGTCGGACCACCGGGCGTCGGGGCGAAGGTGGAAGGTGTAAACCAGGCCGTCGGCGGAGATGTCCCAGCGCGACGCGACGCCGGGGACGGGGGCGAGGGTTTGCGGGTCTTCGCCGACAAGGCCCTCGAAAAGAGCGGAGAGGACCTGGATGTCGCCGAGCGATCCGGCGAGATGCGGGTCGAGATCGGCGAGGTCGGGGCCGATGCCGCGGTGGAGGGTTTGGGTGCGGTCTCCGGCCTGGACCAGGGTTTCGCGGGGGGCGCAGGCGACGAGGGCGATGAGCCCGAGGAGGGCGAGGAACGCGGCGAAAAGGCGCGGCGGGCGCGAGGGAAAGGACACGGAAAAGAGAGGGCTGGCGGGCCGGAGGGCCCTTCAGGCTTTGCGGATGAGCGCGACGGCGTGCGCGGCGACGGCGAGGCCGCGGCCGATGTCGTCCGAGCCTTCGTTGGTGGTGGCCTTGACGCCGACGCGGTCGGGCGGGATGCCGGCGCTGGAGGCGAGTCGGGCGCGCATTTCCTCGAGGCGCGGAAAAATCTTGGGACGCTCGGCGATCAGGGACGAATCGATGTTTTCGATCTCATAGCCCCGCTCGCGCAAGGCGGCGCAGACACGCCGGAGCAGGATCTGCGAGTCGATGTTTTTGAAGGCCGGATCGGTGTTGGGGAAAAAGTGGCCGATATCGGGGAGCGCGGCGGCGCCGAGGAGGGCGTCGCAGATGGCGTGCGTAAGGGCGTCGGCGTCGGAGTGGCCGTCCAGGCCGACGGGGCACTCGGCGAAGTGCACGCCGCCTAGGATCATGGGGCGCCCGGCGACGGTGCGGTGGATGTCATAGCCGTGGCCGATGCGAAGGCTCATGGGATGAGTAGCGAGGCGCCCACGGAAGACACGAAGGACACGGAGAGGACGGGGGCGACGGAGACGTTAACCACGAAACACACGAAAGACACGAAAAGGGTGGCTGGGAGCTCAGGCGTCCGGAGCGGTGTCACGGCTCAGCAGATACTCGACGTAGGCGAGGTCGGCCGGGGTCGTGATCTTCGGGTTGGGGTGGGCGTTCTCGAGGAGGGCGACCGGATGGGAAAGAAGTTCGACGGCGGAGGCGTCGTCGGTGATGCGGAGCTTTTTCTTGGCGACCTTGGCGTAGGCCTCGGTGACGAGTTCGCGGGCGAAGACCTGCGGGGTTTCCATTGCCCAGAGACGATCACGCTCGAGGGTCTTGAGGTGGCCGGTGTCGGAGTGCTTCTTGATCGTGTCGGTCACGCGGTGGGCGAGGACGACGGCGTCTTCCTTGCGCACGACCTTGTGGAGGCCGACGAGCTGGTCGACGCGGACCAGGGGGCGGGCGCAGTCATGGATGAAGACGTAGGCGATGTCGGCGGGGAGGGCCGCGAGGGCGTTTTGCACGGAGTCCTGGCGCTCTTTGCCGCCGATGACGAACTGGGCGGGGGTGGGGGCGTAGGCGGAGAGGGCGATGGACTGGGCCTGGTCGCGGACGACGATGACGTAGTAGTCGGCGACGTTGCTTTCGAGGAAGGCGGCGACGCTGTGGGCGAAGACGGGGCGGCCGGCGAGGGGCGCGAGGATCTTGTCGGCGACGGCGCCCTGCATGCGGCGGCCGCTGCCTGCGGCGAGAAGGATGGCGGCGGTGCGTGACATGGTGGATTTGGGTTTCGAAAGGGGAGGTTTGCGGGACGCCCGGCGCATGCCCGCGGTGAGGCGGCGTTCAGGCCGAGGCGAGGTCGGCGAGGATGGCGCGAGCGGCGGCGGCGGGGTCCTTGGCTTTCAGGATGGGACGGCCGACCACGATGTAGCTGGAGCCGGCGCGGGCGGCTTCGGCGGGGGAGAGCACGCGTTTCTGATCGTCGCCACCGGCCTCGCCGGCGGGGCGGATGCCGGGGGTCACGAGCTGAACGTCGGCGGGGAGCATGCGGCGGAGGAGCTGAACCTCGAGCGGGGAGCAGACGAGGCCCTTCATGCCGGCGGAGGCGGCGAGGGAACCGAGCCGGGCGACCTGCATCTCGGGCGTGCCGCCGACGCCGATGTTGGCCAGCTCGGCGCCGTCCATGGAGGTGAGCACGGTGACCCCGAGGAGAAGGAGGTCGGGGCGGGTGGCCTGCTGCGCCTTCACCGCGGCGGACATCATCTCGCGGCCGCCGCCGGTGTGGATCGTGAGCATGCCGATGGGAAGCGGGGCGAGGGACTCGACGGCCTTGGCGACGGTGTTCGGGATGTCGTGGAGCTTGAGGTCGAGGAAGATGTCAAACCCTTCGTCTGCGACGGCGCGGACGTAGTCGGGGCCGTAGGCGGTGAACATTTGCAGGCCGATTTTGACCCAGCGGAGTTCGCCGCGGAGCTGGCGGAGGATCGGGGCGGCTTCTTCGCGGGTGGGGACGTCGAGGGCGAGGATGAGGTCGCAGGGCATGTCGATGGAGGGGGAGTGTCGACAGACGGTGGCGGGAGCGGAAGAAAAAAGGCGGGCGGCGTCGAAATGGATTTTCGCGGGCGTCGGGACCGTTTGGGCTGCGCGGCGATGGATCCCGTCACGATTTTCAGTCCGGCCAAGATCAACCTGTCGCTCGCGATCACGGGGCGCCGCGCGGATGGATTTCACGAACTGGTCTCGGTGGTTTGCCAACTCGGCTTTGGCGACATGCTGCGGGCGGAACGCGGGCCGGACGGGACGGGGGCGACGCTGGTCTGTGACGCGCCGGGCGTGCCGCTGGACGGGACCAACCTGATTTTGAAGGCGGCGGCGAAGTTCGCGGAGGCGACGGGATGGCGGGGCGGGGCGAGCTTTGCGCTGGAGAAACGCATCCCGATCGGCGCCGGGCTGGGAGGCGGAAGCAGCAACGCGGTCGCGGCGCTACGGGCGTTGGAGCGGCTGAGCGGCATCGCGCTCGATCCGGCCCGGCGCCTGGAGCTGGCGGCGGCGCTGGGCTCGGATTGCCCGCTGTTCTGGCACGACGCGCCGGTGGCGATGCGCGGCCGGGGCGAGCGCATCGAGGTCTTGCCGGGCGGGGCCGCGGCCCGGCTGCGCGGACGGCGGGTGCTGGTTTTCAAACCCGATTTCGGCGTGGCGACGGCCTGGGCGTATCAGGCGCTCGCGGCGCGGCCGGACTGGTATGCGGATGCGCCGGCGGAGGAGGCACGGCTGGCGGCGTGGCTCGCGGACGCCGGGGCGCCGGCGGAAACGCTGCTGGCGAACACCCTCGAGGCGCCGGTTTTCGCCAAATGGATCGCCTTGCCCGCCATGCTGGCCTGGCTCCGCGAACGGCATGGCGTCACGGCGCGGATGAGCGGCAGCGGCAGCGCGTGTTTCGCGCTTCTCGCCGCGGATGCGAATGAAGCGGAACTGATTGCGACCATTCGAGAGGGGTGGGGCGCGAACGCCTTCGTGCAAGCCACGACGCTGGCGTAAGTTTCGTCGCGGATTTGCGACTTGAAACAGTTTGACCCGGGGCGGTGTCGGGGACGTCATGCGCGCACCCCCGGCGCGGGCTTTTGGTCCGCGTCTTGCAGCCCCAGACAACATCTATGTCCGCCGAGGAAAAAACGCCCCGTCCCGAGCTCGTGCTGCAAGGCATCTCCGCCTCGCAGGGGATCGCGTATGGCCAGATTTTCGTTTATCTGCAGAGCGATCTGGAGGTGCCCGAGTATCAGGTGGAAAAGGCGAGATGGCCCGCGGAGGTGACTCGTTTTGAGCAGGCGCTCCTGGCCACGCGCCAGCAGGTGCAGAAGATCATGTCCGAGGTGGAAAAGAACCTCGGCGAGGAAGAGGCGCGGATCTTTGACGCGCATCTGCTCGTGCTCGAGGACCAGGCCTTGATCGCGGAGACGATCCGGGAGTTCGAAAAATCGCGTCTGAACATCGAGGCCTGCTTCGACCGCGTGGCGCAGCGCTACATCGCGGCCTTCGAGGAGATCGACGACGAGTATCTGAGGGAGCGCGGCGGGGACATCCGCGACGTCGCGCAGCGCGTGTTGAGCAACCTGCTTGGCGGCGGCGGCGCGCAGCGGCTATCCAAGCTCGCGGACAAGCGGATCGTGGTCGCCAACGACATCTCGCCCTCCGACGCGGCCGGGCTCGACCGATCCTCCGCGCTGGGCGTGGTGACCGACTCGGGCAGCAAGACGAGCCACGCCGTGATCGTGGCGCGCTCGATGAAGATCCCCGCCGTGGTGGGACTGCGCGACCTCACCTCGAAGGTGCAGGCGGGCGACAGCATCCTGGTCGACGGCTACGAAGGCCTGGTGATCCTCAATCCGACCGAGAGCACGCTTTTCCGCTACGGGCAGATCCAGCGGCAAAAACGCACGCAGGAGCAGAAGCTGCTCGACGCGAATCGCCTGGCCGCGGTGACCCTGGACGGGTTTGCGCTGCCGCTGCGGGCCAACATCGAAAAAGTCGACGAGGCCAACCTGGTGAAGGACTACCGGGCCGACGGCGTGGGACTTTTTCGCACCGAGTTCCTTTATCTCGCCGCGGCGGAGATGCCGACCGAGGAGGAGCAATACCTCGCCTACCGGAGCCTGGCCGAGTCGCTCGCCCCCGCGCCGGTGACGATCCGCACGCTGGATCTCGGAGGGGACAAGCCGATCGCCTCGCAGGCCCATCTGTTTCCCAAGGAGAACAACCCCTTCCTCGGCTACCGGGCGATCCGGTTTTGCCTGGATCATTCGGACGTATTCAAGGCGCAGTTACGCGCGGTCTTGAGGGCGAGCGCGCATGGCGACATCCGGCTGATGTATCCGATGATCAGCGGCCACGAGGAACTGCGCCGCGCGAACGCGGTGCTGACCGAGTGCAAGGCCGAGTTGCAGGCGGAGGGCAAGGCCTTCGACCCGCGCCTGCGCGTGGGCACGATGATCGAGATCCCGAGCGCGGCCATGGCGGCCGACCTGCTCGCGAAGGAGTGCGATTTTTTCAGCATCGGGACGAACGACCTCATCCAGTATCTGCTCGCGATCGACCGGGTGAACGACCGGATCGCGCACCTCTACGAGCCGACGCATCCGGCCGTGTTGCGCACCTTGAGGCACATCGTGGTCGAGGCGCATCGGGCGAAAATCAAGGTGAGCGTGTGCGGCGAGATGGCGGGCGACCCGATCTTCGTGGCGCTGCTCTTCGGCCTCGGCGTGGACGAGCTGAGCATGACGCCGCCGCTCTTGCCCGCGGCGAAATACATTTTGCGCAACATGAAGCTGACGGACGCGCGCAAGCTCGCCCAGCAGGCGCTGGCGATGGACTCGGCCAAGGCGATTCAGGCCCTGTGCGCGGAGTTCGCCGAGGCGCGGCTGAAGGGCTGAGAGCGCCGTTCAGGGCGCGGGCGACGGCTGCTTCGCCGGATCATGTCTTGGGCTGGCCGGCCAGGAGTTTGGCGCGCTGCTCGGGGGTGATGGCCGGGCTGGACTCGACCCAGGCGCGGGCGGCGGCGGGGTCCTTGGTCAGCCACTCGCGGACGTGGTTGCCTATCACGTTCTCGCGGAGCTTGGGGTCCTTGATCTTTGCGTAGAGGTCGGCGGTGGCGGCGCGAGGGGCTTTTTCGTTCCAGGTGCCACCCAAGGCTTCGAGGTATTGTTGCCCGAGGTAGCTCTGACCTTGGGGCAAGCGCGCGGCCATGTCCTCGACCCAGGCGAGCGCGGCGTCGGGCTCGGCGCGGGCCCAGCGGTAAACGAGTTCCCGGTCCGCGCCGTAGAAGCGTCCTTGGTCGGCCGCTTGCTGGCTTTCGGCCCAGCGGAGGGCGGCGCCGGGGTCTTTCGCGCCCCAGATTTTGAGGATCGCGGCGCGAGCAGCCTCGCGGGCCTTGGGGTCGGTGAGCTCCTGCCAGCCCGCGATGGCCGCCTGGGGATCGTCGCGCGCGATCTCGCCGAGGAGGGTGCCCTGGACGGCTTGGGAGGCGGAGGCGACGCCGGGCTCGGCTTCGTGCTCCTTCATCCAGGCGAGGGCCGCGTCGGGGTTGATCTTGGCCCAGACGCCGAGACGCTCCGCGAGCGCTTGCGAGCGGTTGGCGCCGTCGGGCATGGCGAGAAGCAGCGGGAGCGATTTTTCCGGATTATTGGTGTAGTAGGTTCGGGAGCTTCGTTCGAGGAGGGTGAGGCGCAGATCGGCGTCGGGTAGGCTCTTGAGCCAGACTAGGGCCTCTTCGGGTTCGTTGGAGCCCCACTCAAAGAAGAGATCGTTGAGCGCGGCGCCGCGATTTTGCACGCCCGGGGTGGTGGCGAGGGCGTCGGCCACGGTGCGGCGCCAGCCGGGGCTGTCGTCGCCGAGGCCGCTGAACCAGTTGGAAAGGTCGCCTCTGTTCGGGTCGCGCGGCTGGGCGAGCAGCCAGGCGAGGGCGGATGCGGAGTCCTGCTTCAACCACGCGGCGATGGTGGATCGCAGCGTCCAGAAGCCCTCGCCGTTTTTCCAGAGCTCGGGGGCGAAGGTGCGGAGGGTGCCGACCGGGTCCTTTTGGCCGAGGGCGTTGATGACGGAGCCGAGGACGGCGTCGCGGAAGGCGTCTTCGCGGGAGCGGGCGAGGGCGAGCGCGCGTTCGGGGTTTTTCTCGGCGAGCTGGGCGAGGGCGTTTGAGGCGAGCCGGCGGGCGAGCTTGTCGTCTGGCACGACGCAGGCCCAGGCGGCGGCCGCGGCGGGGTCCTGGGCGGCCCAGACAGTGAGGCCTTCGAAGGCGAGGCCCTCGGCTTTTTCGCCGCGGGCTCCGGCCCAGCGGGTGGCGGCGGGGGCGTCTTGGGTGGCCCAGGCGGTGAAGGCGATGCGGCGCAGGCGGAGCTCGTCCTCCTGATCGCCGCGGGAGAGCGACTCGAGCAGCCGGGGAAACGCGTCCGCGGGGAGGCGAAGCACGAGCGCGCGCAGGCTGGCGGCGCGTAGCGCGTAGGACGGCGGGCGTCCGTCGGGGCCGCGGAGGGCGAGCCAGCCGGAGATCGCGGCCGCGGCGTCGTCGGCGGCGAAGCGCGGCGGAGCGGGCGAGTCTCGCCAGGACCAGGCGGGCGTGGCGACGGGGCCGACGACGGCGGCGGTCGCGGGGTCGTCGGGGCGGGAGAGCCGGGCAGGGGAGCCGAGGGCGAACCAGGTGACGGTTCCTCCGAGCGCGAGGCCGAGGCAAAGAGGGGGAAGCGGCGAGGGCATGGCGGGGGCGGGTCAGTTGGTGGCGTCGTCGGCGGAGAGGATCCGGGCGGCGGCCTCGGGGGAGAGCGCGTCGTTCGATTCGATCCAGGCGCGCGCGGCCTGGCGGTCGGACTTGATCCAGCGGGAGAGGTGGGTGACGAGGACGCGGTCGCGGAGGGCGGCGTCCTTGATCTGCGCGAGCTGGTTGGCGTAGCCCGCGCGAGGCGGCGGGTCGGCTTCCTGGCCGTCATATATCTGGTAGCCGCCGTCGAAAGCGTTGAGAGCCTGGTTGCGGGCGATGCCCTCGGGGAGGGTTTGCGTCCACTCGGCGTAGCCGGCCGGGTCGCGGATCGCCCAGCCGCTCGCGATCCGGCCGAGCTCGCGGGATTGCTGGGCGTAGGCGGGGTTTTGTGCGAGGTCGGCGGGGAGTTGCCGGGCGAACCAGCGAGCGGCGGCGGCGGGGTCGTTCTTGGCCCAGGACAGGGCGAGCAGGGAGGCGATCTCCGCGCGTGGCGCGTCGGCGGGAAGCGTCTGCCAGCGGGCGAGGGCGGCCTGGGGATCGGAGGCGGCGAGGGTGCCGAGGAGGACGCCCTCGACTTTGCGCGAGGCGGCGGCGAGTTCGGGGGCGGGGTTGGCCGCGAGCCAGGCGAGGGCGGCGTCGGGGTCCTTTTTGGCCCAGGCGGAGAGGTGTTGGGCCAGCGTCTGGTCGCGGACCTCGGTGGGCAGGCGCTGGGCGAGGGCGAGGAGTTGATCGGGTTTTCCCGGTTCGAGATAGGCGAAGGCACGGGAAGCCAGATCGCTGCGCAGGGCGACATCGGGCACCGTGTCCAGCCAGGCGACGGTGGCCTGCGGGTCGTTGCGAATCCAGGCTCCGACGATGTTTTGGAGCGCGCCGGCCCGCCCGACGAAGTCGTCGTGGGCGAGGAGGGCGTCGACGAAGGGGCGGACGGCCTCGGGGCTGTTGGTCAACTGCCAGCCGATGTTGGCGAGCACGGATCGGTAGGACTCGCCGTCGGCGGGCGGTTGCGCGGCGGCCCAGGCCAGGGCGGCCTTGGGGTCTTTGACCGCCCATTTGGCCAAGACCTGCTGGACGGACCATTCTTGTCCGCGTTCGTCCAGGATCGAGGTGCCGAGGCCCCGGATGGCGGCGGCGGGGTCTCGCTCGGCCCAGGTTTGAAAAATGGAGCGGCGGGCGGCGCGCTCAAGTGGCTCGTCGCCGGTCGGAAGGAGGGCGAGCGCCTTTTGCGGGTCGGTGGAGGCGAGCTGGGCGAGCAGGCCGGGCAGGAGAGACTGGCGAAGCTTCGCGTCGGCGATGGCGCCCGCCCAGGCCCAGGCGGAGGCGAAGTCGTCGCGCGCCCAGGCGGTGGCGGCCTGGGTGATGTAACGCGATCGGGCGGCGGCGTTGATCGCCTCCCCCGGCGCGATGGCCAGGGCCCAGCGGGCGGCGGCGGGGGCGGCGCGTTCGCACCAGATTTCGAAGGCGGCGCGGCGCACCCGCGCCTCGGCGTCGCCGATACGGGTGGCGAGGGCGGCGAAGAGGCGATCAAAGCGGGAGTCGGGGAGAAGGGTGAGCAGGGCTTGGAGGCGCGAGACACGATCATCGATCTCGGCGGCGGGGGCGTCTTTGGCGAGGGGCGGGAGCGCGAGGTAGGCGTCGAGGGCGGCGTCGGCCTCGGCGTCGGCCAGCGGTTCGGGTAAGGTCAACGAGGGAGCGTTTATGTTCGTCTGCGAGGCGGACGGGGCGACGGACGGCGCGGCGTCCGAGGCGCCGCGGACGGGCGAAGAAGAGCGGAGTTGGTGGACGCTCCAGGCCGTGCCGGAGCCGAGGAGCAGGCCGGCGGCGAGGGGAAGGAAGACGCGGGATGATTTCACGGGAGAGATGGACAGATTCGTCGGGAAAGCCTCACTGCCGGGGTTCAGCGCGCGGGCGAGGCGAGGAGGGCAGCGCGCTGGGCGGAGGTGAGGGCGGGGAGGGCGAGCGCGGGCGGAACGGCCGCGTCCGCGGCGAGGGCGGGGGATGGAGGGGGCGACGCCGGGGCGACCTTGTCTGACGGACGATGAACGGACCAAAGCGCGGCGGCTCCGAGCGAAAGGCCGGCGAAGAAGCCGATAAGCGGGCGGGGAGACATGGGGCGGGCGAGCGAAGCCCCGGGACGGGCCTGCGTGTAAACGCGTAAGGCCGGTGTGGGTTTAAGCAAGAAGGGAGGCGCCAAAAGGGGCCAAAGCACGGGGACCGCGTGGAGAGTTGCAGAGCGGGGAGGCGGCGGGCCAAGTGAAGGACGACCATGTCGAACGATCTTGCGACTCCAGCGCCCCGTCTCCCGAACGACGAAGCCCAGGCGGGCGGCGAATTCGTCCGGAGGCATGGGGAGCGGCTGTGGGCCGTCGCGGTGTTTGTCGCGACGACGCTGGCTACGACGGCGATGATGCCGCCCTCGTGCTATCCGGAGCTCGCCTACGTGTTCGCGGCCCCGGCGGTGTTCTGGGCGTATCGGGCTCCGCGCTGGAAGCTGTTTCTACGGACCGTGCTCGGGGCGCAGGCCCTGGCGTGGACGATCACGCTCGGCTGGCTGCATCATGTGACCTGGGTGGGGTTGCTGCTGCTCGGTCCGGTGGTCGGGCTTTGGGTGGGCAGCTGGTTCGCGGCGGTGCGCTGGACGATGCCGCGGCTGGACGGGCGGCCCTGGCCGCGGCGGGTGCTGGCGTTGCTCGGCCTGGCGGGGGCCTGGGTGTTCGTGGAGTGGACGCGGACCTGGGTTTTGAGCGGCTTTCCCTGGCTGCCCTTGTCGGCGACGCAGTGGGAGCGGCTGAGCGTGCTTCAGCCCGCGGCCTATACGGGCGCCTGGGGCGTGTCTTTCGTGTTGGTGGCGGTGAACGTGGCCTTCGCGGCGTATGCGTGGAAGCTGTTGCGCGGCCTCTGGGCGAGCGGCGAGGCCGGGGGCGAAGGCCCTCCGGAGGTGACGGGCGCGCGGACGCGTTGCCCGGAGTTCATCGCGGCGATGGTGCTGCTCCTGGGCTGCCTGCTGCTGACCGCGCGGGAGACCTTCAACCGGGCGCGGTTTCATCGGGATTGGGCGCGGGTGGGCGTGGTCCAGCCGGCGATTCCCCAGACCGTGAAATGGGACCCGGACGAGGCGAAGGGAATTTTGACGACGCTCGAGACGGAGACGCTGAAGGTGGCTCGTGGGCAGCCCGACCTGTTGCTCTGGCCCGAGGCGACGACTCCGCTGGCGGCGAAGGGCGACGCCGGGATGCAGGCCTGGACGGAGACGTTGGCGAGGCGCGCGGGGCGTCCGCTGCTCTTCGGCTCCGTGGCGTATGAAAACGCGGATACGCCCGGGGAACGCTGGTGGAACGGCGTGTTTCTCGCGACCCCGGAGGGCGGGATGGCGCCCGGATTCTACGCGAAGCGGCATCTGGTGCCCTTTGGCGAATACGTGCCGCTGCGTCCGGTGCTGGGCTGGTTGAAGAAGGTGGTGCCGGTGGGGGATGATTTCGCCCGGGGCGAAGACACCGGGCTGATCGAGGCGCCGCTCGGAAAGGGCTGGGCGGAGCGCGAGGGCGCGACCCGGCTGGGTCCCCTGATCTGCTACGAGGACATTTTTCCCGACCTGGCCCGGAAGAGCGTGGCGGCGGGGGCCGAGGTGCTGGTGGTCAACACGAACAACGGGTGGTTCGGCGAAGGGGCGGCGGCCTACCAGCACGCGGCGCATTCCGTGCTGCGCGCGGTGGAGACGCGGCGTCCGGTGTTGCGCGCGGGCAACGCCGGCTGGAGCGGCTGGATCGACGAGTGCGGGGCGATCCGCGCCGTGCTGACGAAGGATCCGGCGACGGGCGAAGTCTCGACCGATCCGGGTGAACGCGGGGAAAAAGCGCGGGGCGAAGGCGGGACGGTCTATTTTCGCGGGGGGGCGACGCTGGCGGTGACGCGCGACGCGCGTTTCCTGGGCGTGCGGTCGCTCTACGTGCGCTGGGGGGACTGGTTCGTCGCGGCGAGCGCGGCGCTGGCGCTTTCCGCGTGGGCCCTGTTGCGGACGCCTCAGGCGGCGTCGCCGAAGCCCGGGCGCGGATCGCCGTGACGGGGCGGAGGCGGGGCTTGCCCGCCCCGTTTTTCAGAGCACGAAGCCGGCGGGGGCGATGAGCACGACGAACTCGCCCTTGAGACTCGTCTTGGCCAGCCGTTGCCCCACGTCGGCGGCGCGGCCGACGAGGAAGAGCTCGTGGAGCTTCGTGACCTCCTTGGCGACGCACACGACGCGGTCGGGGCCGAGCGTGGCGACGATCTCGGCGGCGAACTTGTCGATGCGGTGGCAGCTCTCGTAGAGCGCCAGCGTGTAATCGAATTCCTGATACTTTTGGAGGAACGCGACGCGGGCGCTGGTCTTGGGCGGAAGAAAGCCCACGAAGAGAAAGCCGTCGCTCGGCAGACCGCTCGCGCTGAGGACGGCGGCGAGGGCGCAGGCGCCGGGGATCGGCACGACGGGGACTGCGGCTCGCCGGCAGGCGCGCACGATCCGGAAGCCCGGGTCGCTGATCGCGGGGGTGCCGGCGTCGGACACGACCGCGACGGATTTTCCGGCCTGGAGCGCGGCGAGGAGATGCGCGGCGGCGGCGGTCTCGTTGTGGTCGTGATAGGGGACGAGCGGGCGGTGCAGGCCGAGGCGGGTGAGGAGGGCGCCGCTGGTGCGGGTGTCCTCGCAGGCGACGAGATCGACGGTGGAGAGAATCAGGCGCGCGCGCTCGGTGAGGTCGGCGAGATTGCCGATCGGCGTGGCGACGACGTAGAGGTGGCCGGGCTTGGCGGCGAGGCGGGTTGAACTCTCGTCGGCCGGGACGGCGGGCGCGGTGGGATCGGACATGGGAAAGGTCTGGTTTGGCGCGGAGGGCCGGGAAGACGGGACGAAAGGCGCGAAGGCGGATCAGCCTCCGGAGACGGGGGGGATGAGCGCGACCTCGTCGCCGGGAAGAAAACGGGCGTCGGAGCCGGCGAATTCGCCGTTGCGCGCGAGGCGGATGACGGGACGAAGCAGCGCGAGGTCGGGATGGCGACGCAGAATCTCGGACCAGAGCGCATCCGCGTCGAGCGGCGCGGCGGGTGAAAAGGTTTCGGAAGGGATGCCCGTGATTCGTCTGGCTTGGGCGAAGTAGAGGAGCGTCATTCTCGCATCACGGATTACAGGGCCCGATGCGGATGGGGAGGGGAAAGTTAAGGGGATTTGCCGCGGGTGTGGTGGGCGTAGCCGGTGTAGCCGAGCGAGACGACGAAGACGAGGGCGGCCGGGTAGAGGAGGGCGTCGGTGCCGCTGATGGCGAAGACCGCCGAGCCCAGGATACCGCCGAGGAAGAATGCGACGAGCACCAGCCCGTAGAGACGGATGCGCGGAAGGTCGACGTCGAGGCCCCGGAGCGCGTGGCCGAGCGCGGATCCGAGGTCGGTGACGATGCCGGAGACGTGGGTGGTGCGGAGGATCGCGCCGCTGTAGGTGGTGGCCATGGCGTTCTGAAGCCCGCAGGCGAGGGAGGCCAGGTAGGCGCCGACCTGGAGGTGCCTGTGCATGCAGAGCGCGGCGAGGGCGAGGAGGAGTCCCTCGATGCCGAGCGCCACGCCGTAGCGGCGGCCGAGCTTGAGGGTCTGGCGCTGGATGATGAAGCCGCTGAGGACGGCGCCGCAGAAAAAGGCGAACATCACGCCGCCGAGATGGGCGGCCTGGGTGAGATCGCGTTGTTGGATGGCGATGCCGAGGAGCGAGGTGGTGCCGGTGAGGTGGGTGACGGCCTGGTGGCTGTAGCTCAGGTAGCCGATCGCGTTGACCATGCCGGCGATGCCCGCGAGGGCGCCGCCGCCGATCCATGCCCATTTGCCCAGTTTCTGAAGCATGCCTCCACGTTAACGCCCAAGTGTGGCGAGGGCACGGCGAGAGTTTGCGCGTGGATTGGCGAAAGGGCGGCGCCGGGTGCGGCGCTGGAAAAACCTAAATGTCGCGAAAGGCACGGCGGGCGAAAAACCAACCGCGCGCGCTGGGCCCCGCGCGTCCGTCCGGGTCGCGGGGCTCCGGCGATTTGCCCTTCAGCCGCCCAGGGCGGTCATGGGCCGGGCCGGGGCGTAGTTTTCGGCGAATTCGTGATTCTCGGGTTTTTGCGCGATCGCCTGCGCGAGAAGCGCGTCGAGCGCCTCGGGGGAGCCGGCGGCGAGGGCGGCTTTGAGATCGAGTTCGCCATGGCGGCCCAGGCAGGGGCGGATTTTCCCGTCCGCGGTTAGACGCAGCTTGTTGCAGCTCGCGCAAAAGTCGGAGGTGGTGATGGCGCCGATGAAGCCGATGTCAGCTCCGCCGGCCAGGTCGCGCCAGTAGCGCGCGGGGCCGTGGCCGGGGCGGTAATCGGGGAGCGGTTCGAGCGGGGATTCGGCGTGCAGGCGGGCGCGGAGTTCGGAGACGGGGAGAAAGTTTTTCCCGGAGAGGACGTCGGTCCGCGTGAGCGGCATGAGCTCGATGAAGCGCAGGGGCGCGCCGATCCGGGCGGCGAAGCGGATGAGCGGGCGATATTCCGACTCGTTCACGCCGCGGAGAAGGACGCAGTTGAGTTTGACGAAGATGTTCTCCGCCTGCGCGGCGCGGATGCCCTCGAGCACGGGGCCGATGTCGCCGCCCGTGACGCGGCGGTAGAGGTCGGCGTCGAGCGCGTCGAGGGAGACGTTGGCGGAGCGGACGCCGGCCCGGGCGAGGGCGGAGGCGAGGGGGGCGAGGCGGAGGCCGTTGGTGGAGACGCCGAGGCTGTGGAGACCGGGCAGGGCGCCGACGCCGCGGGCGATGTCGAGGAAGTCGGCGCGGATGAGCGGTTCGCCGCCGGTGAGTCGGAATTTGCGGAATCCGAGCCGGGCGGCGGCGGCGGCGATGGACACGATCTGGTCCGCCGAGAGGTGGTCGGCGCGTTGGGCCCAGCCCTTGTAGCCTTCGGGCATGCAGTAGAGGCAGCGCTCGTTGCAGCGATCCGTGACGGAGATGCGCAGGTAGTCGATGGTGCGTCCGAAGGGATCTTGCATGTCGGAGACGGGATGGCGGCAAAGAGGCGCGGAAGGCGCGAAAAGAGAAGCCGCGAGGGAATGAAAGTTTTTAACCGTGAATCGCGGAAAACGCGTCAACGACGCTGGCGGCGGCGATTGGCTTCCTGGCGTTGGAAGGTGGGGAGGACGCGCGCCTCGATGTAGGCGAAGGCGGCGGCGAGGCCCTGTTGCCGATAAACGAGGCCGAACTCCGCCTCGACGCGGGTGGGGCGTCCGAGCGACTGGAGAAACGAGTTGGCCGTGAGGCGGAGAAAGGTGGGGGTGTCGAGATGGCCGAGCGTGCGCAGGATGTATTCTCGAGCCCAGAGGGCGAGGACGGCGTCGCCGGTCCAGGCGAGCTCTTGTTCCCGGGTCGGGTCGACGGGAGTGGTCACGGGCGAGATCGGAGCGTCAGCGGTCATGGCGGAACGGTGCGGGAGCGGAGGCGCGGACGCCAAGGCGGAAGCCGACCGGATGCGCGGCCGTCCTTGGTCGGCGGTGAGGACGCCACGTCATCTTCCTGCCGGCATGGTATCGTGTGTCCTGGGGAAAGTTTCGACGGTCTGGGGTGAAGCACCCTAGGTGTCGCCGCATTTTCGGAGTTTTGCTGCGCATCGATTGATTTCTCTCCCCTCCCGCTCAAGCGGGCTGCGACGCTGTCGAGTTTCCGAAATCAAGATGTCCCTGTCTTTATTCAATCGTGCCTCCTTGCGCATCAAACTGCTCGTCATGCTCGCTCCGCCGCTGCTGGCGGTTTTCGGGCTCATTTTCGAGATGGTGGCGGAAAAGCAGGTCATGCTCGCGGGGTTGAGATCGTTGCGCGCCAAGGATGTGGTGATGGTGCAGCTCGGGGAATTGGTGCACGAGCTGCAGAAGGAGCGCGGGCGCTCGGCCGGATTCATAAACAGCCACGGCAAGTCGTTCGCGGAGGAACTGCGTAGGCAGCGGACGGAGTCGGACGCGGCGACGGCGCGTCTGGGCGACATGTTGAAGACGTTTGACTCGAACCAGTTTGGCGCGGTGTTCGATAAGAAGCTTCAGGATTTTCGGACTCACCTGGGACGGGTCGGCGAACTCCGGACAAAGATCGACCAGATGGCGGCGAGCGGCGCGGAGAGCTACGGATTTTACACCTCGGCCAACGCGCAGGCGCTCGACCTGGTGGTGGTGATGTCGCATCTGAGCTCCGAGTCGGCGATCCTGCGCGGGATCCAGGCTTACGTGAATCTGCTTCAGGCGAAGGAGCAGGCGGGCATGGAGCGGGCGTTGGGAACGCGGGCGCTGGCCCAGGACAAATTCACGGGAACGACGTTTGGCGACTGGAACCAGGCGGTCGCGGCGCAGCGAACCTATGAAAAGGTGTTTCGCAGCTTCGCCTCTCCGGAGCAGATAGCGTTTCTGGAAAACACGGTGCGTCCGGAGACTTTGAGCGCGCTGGAGGAGGCGCGGGCCGTGCTGCTCGCCAAGAGCGAGTCGGGCGGCTTCGGAATCTCGCCCGATCATTGGTTCGAGCTGACGACGGCGCGCATCGACCAGTTCAAGACGGTGGAGGATCGTCTGATCGTCGATTACGCGGCGGTGGCGGACGGGCTGGAGGCGGAGGCGCGCCGGGCGCTGATGATCGTCGGCGCGGGATCGTTTGCGTTGTTGTTGATCGCGGGAGGCGCGGCCTACGGGGTCTTGCGTTCGGTGTTGGGCGGCTTGCGCGAGGTGAGCGCGGGCGTGGCGGCGGGCAGCGAACAGATCCGCTCGGCGTCCGCCCAGGTGGCGCAGGCGAGCCAGGATCTCGCCTCGGCGGCGAGCGAGCAGGCCGCCGGTCTGGAGGAGAGTTCCGCCTCGATCGAGGAGATCGGCGGAATGGCGGGGCAGAACGCCGAAGGCGCGAAGTCGGCGAAGGCCCTCGCGCAGGCGTCCCGCGAAGCGGCCGAGCAGGGCGCGAAAGCGATGGGGGTGCTACGCGGAGGTGCGGTCGAGATGACCCGTGCGGCGCGCAACGCGGCCTCGGTCGTGAAGACGATCGACGAGATCGCGTTTCAGACCAACATCCTCGCGTTGAACGCGGCGGTGGAGGCGGCTCGCGCCGGCGAGGCCGGGGCGGGATTCGCGGTCGTCGCGGACGAGGTGCGGTCCCTGGCGCGGCGTGCGGCGGACGCGGCGAAGGAGACCGCGGAGAACATCGGGCGCGCCACGCGGGAGAGCGATTTGACGGCGAAGCGGGCCGAGGACGCGGCGACGAGCTTTGAGACGCTGCTGGCGAAGACGCGCGAGCTCGACGGCGTGGCGGGCGGCATCGCGACGGCCTCGGAGGAGCAGAAAGGCGGCCTTTCCCAGGTCGGCGACGCGATGCGGCAGATGGACGCGGCGACGCAGCGGACGGCGGCCGCGGCCGAGGAAAGCGCGGCGGCGAGCGAGGAGCTCAACGCCCAGGCGGCCGAGCTGGCCGAGCTGGGCGCGACGTTGCGGAGGATCATGGAGGGGAGCGGAATCGCCGCGTAATCACGGACGCGTCCGTCGGAAACGACCCGCGGCCATGATGCGGTTCGGCAAAGGGGCGCAGAACGCGTTGGCGGCCCCCAGCCTGCTGGCCGAGGCGCATGTCGGCGGCGCGCTGCCTTGGCTCGCCCGGGATCGCGCGGCGAAGGGGCCTGCCCCAATCGGTGATCGCGAAGATACCGACGATGGCTTCGGCGGCGGGGCTGGTCGAAGGCGCGAGGGGACCCGGTGGCGGCTACCGGCTGAGCCGCGCGCCGGGCGACATCACCTTGTTCGACATCGTGGAGGAGCTGGGCCGTGAGGATGAGCGCATCCTGTGTCCGTTCGGCCCCGGGCGCTGCGGACATGAAAAGCCGTGCCCGATGCACGATGCGCTGACGGGGATTTACGGCGAGAGGACGCGCTTTCCGCGGGAAACCAGCCTGGCGATTTTCACCGAGGCGGAATCCCGGGCCGACGGGGTCAATGCTGCGTGATCGTGACGGCGCAGGCCTTGTAGCTGGGCTGTCGGCTGTGCGGATCGTAAGCGGGGAAGGTGAGCCGGTTCACCTCCGCGTAGTGCATCGGGACGAACAGTTCCCCGCGTCGCACGGTGGGGGTGAGGTGCGCGGTGGCGGTCATCTCGGCGCGGCGGGAGCGGATGACGAGCGGGGAGGAGGGCTCGATGCCGAGGCGGGCGGCGTCGTCCGGGTGGATCTCGACGTAGGGCGAGGCGGGAAAAAGCTTTCGCAGCACGTCGCTCTTGTTGGTCCGGCTGCCGGTGTGCCACTGGGCGGAGGTGCCGCGGCCGGTGTTGAGGAGAAAGGGGAAGTCCTTGTCGGGGCCCTCGGGCATGGGACGCGGGGCGTCGAAGAGGAACTTGGCGCGGCCGTCGGAGTGGAAAAAATGGCCGTCCTCGAAGAGTCGGCGTTCGGAGGGAGAGGGAGTCGATCCGTCTGATAGGAAGGATGCGACTGATCCGTCGGATCTGTTGTGGGCCGGAAAGGGCCATTGGATACCGCCGGATTTTTCGAGATGGTCGTGGTCGCGGATGCCGGTGATGTCGCAGGGCTGTCCGGCGGAGAGCTCCTTGATGATCTGGAAGACGGCCGCGGGACTGCTCCAGCGGCGGAAGAGATCGGCGCAGCCCCAGACCTCGGCGATGAGCTTGAAGATCGAGAAGTCGGCGAGGGCCTGGCCCGGGGCGCGGGCGACCTTGCGGGTGAGCCCGAGGCGTCGTTCGCTGTTGATGAAGACGCCTTCTTTCTCGCCCCAGCCGGCGGCGGGGAGGACGAGGTCGGCCATCCGGGCGGTCTCGGTGCTGTGATACATGTCCTGCACGACGAGAAACTCGAGTTTCTCGCGGAGCTGGGCGAAGCGGCCCTGGTTGATCCAGGAGTGGGCGGGGTTGGTGGCGACGACCCAGAGGCCCTTGATCTTCCCCGACTCGATGCCGTCGATGATCTGGTCGTAGGCCATCGAGTTTTCGGCGGGAATGCGGTCGACCGGGATGTCGAGGACGCGGGCGACGTGGGCGCGGTGCTCGGCGTTTTTGAAGTCTCGCCCGCCGATGAGGGAGGTGGCGTTCGCGTAGAGCCGCGAGCCCATGGCGTTGCACTGGCCGGTGATGGAATTGGCCCCGGTGCCGGGGCGGCCGATGTTGCCGGTCATGAGCGCGAGGTTGATGAGGGCCTGCGCGGTGCGGGTGGATTCGTGGCCTTGGTTGACGCCCATGGTCCACCAGAACGAGACGGCCTTGCCGCGGCCGATGATGCGGGCGAGGCGGCGGATGTCGTCGGCGGAGATTCCGCACTCGGGGGCGACGAGATCCGGGTCGTAGTCCTTGAGGAAGGCGGCGAACTCGTCGAAGCCCGTGGTGTGGGCGTCGATGAAGTCGCGGCGTATCCGGTTCTCGGTGACAAGGACGGAGGCCACGGAGTAGAGCAGCCTAAGGTCGGACTTGGGGCGGAGGTCGACGTGCCAGGTGGCGGCCATGGCGGTCTCGGTGCGGCGGGGATCGAGGACGATGATGTGGGGCGAGTTTTGGTTCATCATCACCCGCTGCCACATGATGGGGTGGGCGATGGCGGGGTTGGCGCCGACGAAAACGAGGACGTCGCTCTCCTCGAAATCCTTGTAGGTGTAGGGCGGGGCGTCGAAGCCGAAGGACTGTTTGTAGGCCACGTGGGAGGTGGCCATGCACTGGCGGGTGTTGGAGTCGCAGTGGAGTCCGCCCATGCCGAATTTGAAAAGGACGCCGAGGAAAGACATCTCCTCGACGGGAATCTGCCCGGTGGAGAGGAAGGCGATGCTGTGCGGACCGTGGGCGGCCTGGATGCCCTGGAGCTTGTCGGTGAAGACGCGGAGGGCGGTGTTCCAGGTCGTCGGCTCCAGGCGCCTGGTGCGCGGGTCGCGGAGGAGAGGGACGGTGGCGCGGTCGGGGGCGGCTAGAGGCGTGAGGGCTTCCCAGCCCTTCGGGCAGGCCATGCCGAGATTGACCGGGTAGGACGGATCGGCGGACAGGTTGATCGCGCGGCCCTCGTCGTCGAGGTGGACGTGGAGCGAGCAGCCGGTGGCGCAGAAACCGCAGACGGAGCGGGTCGTGGCGGCGGGCGCGAGGCGCGAGGGGACCTGCGGAAGTCCGAGACCGTGCGCGGCGGGATCGCGCACGAGCTCGGAGGTCATCGGGCCTGCGTGGGCGCGGACGGCGAGGAGCGAAGGGTCGAGGGCGGGCTTGGGCATGGCCGGACGGATTTGGGGTTTAGTGGACCGGGCAGCTAGGCGCGGTGGCGGAAAGGCCGGGCATCTTGGGCGAATCGACGGCGCGGAAGTAGAGGGCGCGTTCGAGGAGTTCGCCCAGGACGAGGAACGGGAAGGCGAAGAGAGGTTCGCCGATGCAGAAAAGCAGGAGGGCGAAACCGCCGGCGACGAAACGGGCGAAAAGGTGTCCGAAGAGCGGACCTCGCTGGAGTCGGGCGGAGTGAGATCCGCCGGCGAGTCCAAGGGCCTCCACGGCAAGTTTGGCGGACAGGACGGCGGCGGCGATCGGGGCGGAGAAAAAGGCTAAGGCGGAGACGGCGACGGTGCCGCCCATGCGGCCGAAGGTGAAGGCGGGGCGCCAGAAGCGCCGGCGGGTGTCGATGTAGATCATCGCGGAGCTGAAGACGCCCGCCGCGGTGGTCGCGATGGCGGCGAGGGCGACGAGCTTCGCGTTGGCGCCGATGAGATCGAGCGCCGTGGCGGCGAAAGCGGGCGGTGGCGGCAGGTGCGCGATCAGGCGCGGGAGCCAGGGAAGAATCGCGACGAGGACGACGAGCGGAAAGGCGGCGCCGAGGAGCACGGCTTCGCGGGAGAGCCAGGATTTGCGCAGACCGAGAAAAACCCGCCAGGCACGGAGCGGCTGGCCGAGGTGAAAAACGCTCGCGGCGAGGCCGGCGGCGAAAAACGCCGCGGAAGCGGCGCCGAGTGGGGATTTGAAATTCGAGATTTGAGATCCTGCGAGCGTGGCGAGCAGGAGGCCGAGGGAGACCTGGGTGAAGGTGAGCAGAAGGAAAAGCGCGGCGTGGGCGTGCTGGGGGCGCAGCGTGTCGGCGTCGGCGGCGCGGAGCGTATCCGGTATCGGCTTCTTGGAGACGTAGCGGGTGGACGGGCGGGTGTAGGCGGAGTCGGTGCCGCTGATGGCGGCGACGCGGGCGTCGGGTTTCACGTCGACCGGCACCGTGACGATGCGAATGGCCTGGGTGGGGCAGGATTGGACGCAGGCGGGTGCCTCCCCGTCGGCGAGACGACCGTGGCACATGTCGCATTTGCGGACGATGCCGAGGCGCTCGTTATACTTGGGGACGTCGTAAGGGCACTTGAGGACGCAGTAGCTGCATCCGATGCACTGGTCGTCGAGGTGGCGGACGATGCCGGTGGCGGGATCCTTTTCGTAGGCGAGGACGGGGCAACCGTCGAGGCAGGCGGGGGCGGCGCAGTGGTGGCAGGCGGTGGTGATCGTCTGCTGGAACGGATGGGCCTCGCGGAGCGGCGGGGTGTCCTCGCGAACCGGAGCGGCGAGGGCGGACAGGCCGTAGACGACGCCGATGTCGCGCCACGTCTCCTCCTGGTCGAGGCCGTTCAGGGAGTGGCAACCGGCGACGCAAGCCTTGCAGCCGGAGCAGGCGTCGAGGTCGACCTCGAAGGCGTATTGTTCGCCGGCCGCGGGTTTGGAGAGCGGAACGAGTTCGCGGAAGCGCTCGGCGCGCCAGGCGGACGGCTGAAGCGCGTGGGCGGCGGCGGCGCGGGTGACCGGCGTCTGGAGCTGCTGCTGCTCGGCGAGAAGCTCGGCGAGGTAGGCGTCCAGGGACGGGGCCGAGGCGGCGGGGGATTTGGGGGCCGGGGAGCCGAGGGCGACCATGAGGGTCTCGCGATGGAGTCGGAGGCGAAGAGGCGGGTTTAGTAGACGTCGCGCTGGTAACGTTTGGCGGTCTTGAGCGCCTGAACGTAGGCGGCGGCGGCCTCGGCGGACTTCCCTCCGGCGCCCTGCACGATCTGATGGAGGGCGGCGTCGACGTCCTTGGCCATGCGGGAGGCGTCACCGCAGACGTAGAAATGGGCGCCCTGTTCGAGCCAGGACCAGAGCTCGGCGGCGTGTTCGAGCATGCGGTTCTGGACGTAGATCTTCGCCGTCTGGTCGCGACTGAAGGCGACATCGAGGCGGGTGAGAACGCCGGAGGCGCGCAGGGCGGAAAGCTCGTCGTGGTAGAGAAAGTCGGTGGAGGCCTTTTGGTCGCCGAAGAAGAGCCAGTTTTTACCCGGGGCGCGCGTCGCGGCGCGTTCCTCGAGGAAGGCGCGGAAAGGGGCGATGCCGGTGCCGGGGCCGACCATGATCATGGGCGCGGCGGGATCGGAGGGAGGGCGGAAGGCCTTGTTGGAGTGGACGAAGACGCCGACCTTGCCGAGGGCGAGGGCGCGTTCGGCGAGGAAGGTGGAGCACGCGCCTTTGCGCGCGCGGCCGCCCAGTTCGTAGCGAACGGCGCCGACGGTGAGGTGAACCTGGCCGGGATGGGCCTTGGGGGAGGAGCTGATCGAGTAGAGGCGAGGGGCGATCGGCTTGAGCGCGGAGGCGAAGGCGGTGACGGAGATCCGGGATGTGAGATCCGAAATCCGAGATGCGTGGAGCGCGAGGGCGTCGATGACGTGGTGCGGCGCGGGGGTGTCGCCGGCGAGTCCGAGGAGCTCGAGGAGGACGGGGGTGGGCTTGTTGAGATCGAAGCACTCGGTGAGGGCGCGACGCAGCGGAAGCTCACCGGACTTGGCGGGGACGGCCTCCTCGCCGTCGGCGCCCAGGGCGGAGAGGATGTCGGCGACGAGCTGAGGGCAGTTCTGCGGCACGACGCCCAGGGCGTCGCCGGCCTCGTAGGCGAGGGCCTCGCCCGCGGAGGATAGATCGAACTCGACGTGGTTGACCTCCTTGGCGGAACCGGGGGCGTTGAGCGTGCGGACGGCGAGGACGGGCGCGAGAAAGGGCCGGCTCTTCGAGTAGGCCGGTTCAGTCGGAATTTCAGGGTTGGGATTTGAAATCCCGGCTTTCGGCGAGGTGCCCGCGCCAAGGGCGGACAGGGCGGCGTGGAGCCAGGTCTCGAACGGCTTTTCGTAGTCGGTGTCGCAGTCGGCGCGGAGGAGGACGCGCTTGGCGCCGTGTTTTTCCAGATAGGCGTCGAAGTCTTTCCCGGCCTGGCAGAAGAGCGTGTAGTTGGTGTCGCCGAGCGCGCAGACGGAGTAGCGGACGGAACCCAGCGCGGGGGCTTCGTCTGAGGCCAGCGCGGCGTGGAGGGACTTGGCGCCATCGGGCGGTTCGCCGTCCCCGTAGGTGCTGGTGATGAAGAGCAGGTTCGAGTGCGATGGTAACGAATCGACGGATACGGAGGCGACGTCGATGACGGCGGGGGCGAAGCCGCGTTTTCCGGCCTCCTTCGCGGCCTTCTTGGCGAGGGACTCGGCGGTGCCGGTCTGGGACGCGTAGAGGATGGTCAGCGGCGTGAGCACGGCCGATGCGGGCGCGGCGGCGCCGGCGGAGTCGGGCTGGCGCGAGAAGAGGCCGGCGAGGAAGCCGTTGAGCCAGGCGCGCTGCTCGGAGCTGAAGGGGGCGGTCTCGGGAAGGGACGGGACGGCGGGCATGAAAATCGGAGAGTTGGGTGTTGGAATTTTAGAGCGCGGTGCGGCCTAGCTGAGCAGTTCCTGGAGCTGTTTGACCTCGTGGCGGCGCGACCATTCGACGAAGGACTCGCCGCCGCGGCGGCGCGTTTGCCAGGTGGAGAGGACCTTCACGACGACATCAAGCAGCTCGCCGGCCCGGACGCCCTTGAAGATCTCGCGGGCGATGCCCTGCTCCTGATCCATGCCGCCGCCGAGGACCATGTGGTAGCCTTCGCCTCCGTCGGCGAGCTTGGTGGAGATGAAGCCGATGTCGCCGGCGTAATGCTGGGCGCAGGAATGGGCGCAGCCGGTGACGTGGATGTTGACCGGCTGGTCGACGGAGATCCGGGAGGGCAGCTCCTTGATCAGCTTCAAGGCGTGCGCCTTGGTGTCGGCGGAGGCGTATTTGCAGCCCCAGCTGCCGGTGCAGGCGATGATGCCGCCGGTGGCGAGCGAGGCCTCGTGATAGAGGCCCATGGCGACGACGGCGCGCTGGACGGTGCCGAGAAAAGAGTCGGGGATGTGGGGGATGAGGACGTTTTGCCAGGCGGTGAGGCGGAGCTCGGATTTGCCGTAGTTGGCGGCGAGGTCGGCGAGGCGATGCATCTGCTTCGGGGTGAGCCGGCCGACGGGACAACCCACGCCGAGGGAGTTGAGCCCGGGCCGGGCCTGGCGACGGGCGCCGATCCAGCCGTGTTTTTCGGCGGGGCGGCGCGGCTCGCAGGCCTCGGGCGGCACGCGGAGGAGCGGAAAGGCGACGCGTTTGGCGGTCTCGGCGAGAAACCACTCCACGCCCTTGGCCTCGAGAAGGTATTTGAGGCGGGCCTTCTTGCGGTTGGTGCGGTCGCCGTGGTCGATGAAGACGCGCATCATCGCGATGGCGGTCGGAACGGCCTGGTCGGGGGACAGCAGCAGGCCGGTGTCGCGGGCGAAGTCCTTGTGGCCGGTGATGCCGCCGAGGTGCAGGCGGAAGTAGACGCCGGGCGCGACGCCCGTGATGGCGGGGGCGGCGGAGAGCGATTTTTCGGTCACGCGGGCGGCGAAGAAGCCGATATCGTTCGTGTCGGCCGCGACGGAAAGGGAGCCGCCGTTGTCGAAGGCGATGTTGAATTTGCGGGGAAGGTCGAAGAGGTCGCGCTGGTTGATGACGTGGTGATGGAGCGCGAGGGCGTAGGGACGCACGTCGAGGAGCTCGTCGGGCGCGAAGCCGGAGTCGGGCGAGGCGGTGATGTTGCGAAGATTGTCGGCGCCGGAGCCGCGCGAGCTCAGTCCGAGCTCGGCCAGGCGCATGAGCACCTTGACGGTGTCCCTCGGCTTGATCTCGCGGAGCTGAAGGTTGCCCCGGGTGGTGACGTGGGCGTAGCCGCCGGCGAGGTCCTTGGCGAGGTCGGCGAGGCCGTGGAGCTGGTGGCTGGTGATCGAGCAGCCCGGAAGGCGAAGGCGGAGCATGAAGCTCTCCTGCGCGGGGGCGACGTGGAAGAGCCCGTGCCAGCGGAAGCGGTAGTTGTGCTCGGCGTCTGGGGCCTTGTCGGCGGAGGCGTGGGCGAGCAGGCGCTCCCAGCCATCGAGCGGATGCTCGGCGTGTTTCCATTTCTCCTGCTGGCAGAGATCCTCGAGGGGAGTCTGGTGAGAGAGCGAGGAGGCGGAGGGGGCGGGGGCCGCGGGCGGGACGGCGGGGACGGCGGAGGTGGGCGACAGGGAGCCGAGGTGGCCGGTGGTGGCCAACGCCGCGAAAAAGCCCTGCAGATACTCCTTCTGGTCGGGGCGGAAGGGGGTGGAGTCGCCGGGCAAGGCGGAGGGAAGCGAGAGGGCGGGTGGTTGTGCGGCGCTCACGGTAAAGAAAGTTGCGGGACGATTAGCACCGGCGGTGCCACGGCATGCCGGCCGGCTCATGAACGCGTTGAATAAAATTCAATCGGACCATGAGCCGATTTTGTTGATCAGGGCGTGTGAAGCCGGAGCCAGAGCTGGAGCAGGTTCAGGAGGGCGAGGACGCCGCAAAGCAGCTTCCAGAAACGGAGGGGATCTCGCTCGAGCAACGGCGCGTCGGCGGGGTGAAAGGGCTTAACCCCGAGCGGATTGGCGAGATCGTGGGCCAGCTCCGAATAAAGCGCGTAGCGTTCCTCGGCCTGGGGGGCGAGACAGCGGAGAAGGACGGAGTCGAGCCAGGCGGGGACGGCGGGATTGTGGGTCGACGGCGCCTTGGGCGGGGCGGAGAAGCTCGGGGTCTGGAAACGTTCGATCTCCCCCTGGGGCGGGCGAAGGGTCAGGCATTCGTAGAGCGTGGCGCCGATGGCGTAGAGTTCCGTGCGTTCGCTGACGGGGGCGGAGCCGAAGCGCTCCGGGGCGAGGTAGCTGGACGTGCCGGCCCGCGGGGCGACCGAATACAGCTCGGTGGCGATGCCGAGGTCGATGAGCCGGAAATCCCAGGGGGCCGAGGCCGGCGCCGCGGGATCCCGGAGGACGAGGATGTTCTCGGGTTTGATGTCGCCGTGGGCGAGATCGAGGCGGGTGAGGTGCTGGGCGGATCGGGCGAGGAAGGCGCCCAGCGCGAGGACGCGCTCGACGGGGAGCGGCCCCTCGCGCAGCACGGCGCGCAGCGTCGGCGCGTCGACGTAGTCCTGGATGTAATACCGAAGAAGCGGCGTGGTGGGGACCCGCGCCCGGACAAAGCCGGGGAAGTCGAGACGGGCGGCCTGCCAGGCCTCGCGCAAAAAACCGTCGCGGCGGGTGTCGTCGTCGGTCGCGTCGATCGAGGGGAATTTGAGGACGACCCGGCCGGAAGCGGGAGGCGCGGAGCCGGAGGCCGGCGCCTCGGAAGCGGGCGCGGCGGCGAGCCAGACGCGCCGGGAATCGTCGAGCGGGCGGATCAGCGTGCCGTCGGGGAAGGTGTCGCCGGCGGAAAGTTTGGAGACGATTTCAAGGGTCTGGCCCGGGCTGGCGGAGTCGTCGCGGCCGATGATTTCGACGACGAGCGCGGTGGCGTCGTCGGGGGAGGGGCGTTCCTTGTTCGCGGGGAGCTCGGGATCCCGGGCGGCGCCGACGATGGCGCGGGCGGCGGCGCCACGTGAGAGCAGCCGGGCGACGCGCTCCTCGCCCAAGGGCACGGCCACGCCATCGGTGCAAAGAAGCAGGGTGTCGCCGGGCGACAGCTCGAGCTCGTGGAAAAACGGCGCGGGATCGGTGGCGAGGCCGAGCGCCTGGGTGAGGGCGCCTTCCTGTCCGGGAAGCGTGGAGACGTGAGGTTCGGAGAGGCGGGAGAGGAGGCCGGCGCGGAAGAGATAGACGGGCGAGTCGCCGAGGCAGGCGAGGTAGGCGCGCGAGCCGGCCACGACGACGGCGGCGAGCGTGGTGACGAGTTCGGGCCCACCGTGGCGGGCCTCGCTTTCGCGGAGGAGCTGGCGGTTCGCTCGGGCGACGAATTCGGAAAGCGCCCGGCGCGGGCTCCACGCCGGGCTGCGCGCGGCGAAGCAGTCGGCGAGCATGTCGACGGCGCGACGGGACGCCTCGCCTCCGGCGCGCGCGGAGCCGACGCCGTCGGCGACGAGGGCCAGGGCGGTGTCGTCGCGATAGGTTTGGAAAAGGAAGGCGTCTTCGTTGCCGCGCTTTTCATTTCCCGCCGTGGAGTGGTGGGTCGTCCGCAGGTGGAGCCGGGGCATTGGTTTCAGGGCGACAGAGCGTGGGAGAGACGGAGCGACGGAAGCCCGATGCCGGAGATCGGAACTCAGATGCGGGCGGCGACGGTCGCGCCCCAGGTGGTGCGCCAGCGACGTTTCACGAGGCCCAGGCCGAAGAGCGCGACGAGGCAGAGGCCGGCGAAGACGAGGATGCCGAAGGTGTAGCCGCCGGTGTGGGCCTTGGAGGCGCCGAAAAACATGCCGAGCAGGAAGCCGCCGATGCCGCCGCCGCAGCCGACGAGGCCGGTCATGACGGAGATGTCCTTCGCGAAACGCTGGGGAAGGAGCTGGAACACGGAGCCGTTGCACATCCCGAAGGCGCCGGAGGCGACGAAGAAGGCGGCTCCGCAGAGCCAGAGATTGGAGGACAAGGCGGCGAGGATCATCGCGAAGGCGGCCACGGTGTAGAAAATCGAGAGGGCCCGGATGCCGCCGAGCTTGTCGGCGAGCGCGCCGCCGGCGGGACGTCCCAAGGCCCCGACCAGGGTGCAGAAGGCCGCCATCTCCCCGGCGTGGACGGGAGAAAGGTGAAACTGGTCCCTGAAGTAGATGGCGAAGGCGGTGGCGAGGCCGACGAAGCCGCCGAAGCTGATGGTGTAGAAAAAGCAGAACCAGTGCGCGTCGCGCTGACCGAGCAGGGCGGCGTAGTCGGAGAGCTTCTTTTTCTTAAACTCGCCCGGGGGCTCCTTGGAGAAGATCGCGTAGAGCGCGAAGGCGATGGCGAGGGGGATGAGCGCGAAGCCGAAGACGGAGTTCCAGCCGAAGGAGGCGGCGAGGCGGGGCGCGAGGAGGTGGTCGATGACGACGCCCACGTTGCCCGCGCCGGCGAGACCGAGCACGACGCCTTGGAGGTGCGGCGGATACCAGCGGCCGGACTGGGGGAGCGCGACGGCGAAGCTGGCGCCGGCGAGGCCGAGCACGCAGCCGAGCGCGAGGGCTTGCCCGAGGCTGTGGACGCCGAGCCGCCAGGCGGTGAAAAGGCCGGCCATGACGACGAGCTGGGCGAGGATGCCGGTGGTCTTGGTGCCGATGCGGTCCACGAGCATGCTCAACGCGATCCGGAGAAAGGCGCCGGCGAGGATGGGCGTGGAGACCATCAGGAACTTTTGCTGCGGATCGAGGCCGAGGTCGGGGGCGATGAGGCCGCCGAGGGCGCCGAGGATGGTCCACACCATGAAGCTCACGTCGAAATAGAGGAACGACGTGAAGAGCGTGGGCCAGTGTCCGGAGGAGCGGAGTTGGGAGAATTTCATGCTGCTGAGGCGACGGTTCAGCAGCTCCCGTGCGTGTTTCCGGCGGCGGTGCCGAAATATGAACAAGATTTATCTCACGTAATCATGAGGATTCCTCATGTAAGCGGCGGCATCCATGAGGCAGGCGACCTTACCAGGTTTTGTATCCGAGGAACTTGCCGTTCATCACGATCTTGACCCGGTCGCCCTTCGGGTCGGGCACGCGCTCGATGTCCAGGGTGAAGTCGATGGCGCTCATGATGCCGGGGCCGAATTTCTCCTCGATCAGGGCCTTTAGCGTGGGGCCGTAAACGTAGAGGATTTCCTGGAACCGATATTGCAGGGGCTCCTTCGGGATGGAGGGCGCCGACTCGCCCTTGTCGGCGTAGTCGGCGAGCGCTTCGGCGGCGTCGGGGCCGAGGTCGAGAAAAGCGGCGACCTTTTGCGCGGCGTCGGGCGGCAGTGCGTTTTCGCCGAGGCAGGCGGAGGTGGTGTAGACTTCGGAAAGGCCGGAGGCTTGGGCGATGGCGGCCCAGGTGGTCTTTTTCGCGCGTTTGGCGTCGAGGATTCGTTCGGCGAGGGCGGATTTTTTCATGCGAGGGTCGAATGGCGTGAAATACGGACGGGAAAAAGCCCCGCCGGGAGAGGGCGGGGCTTTTGAATGCGCGGAGGATTCGCGGACGGCTCCGGGTTAGAAGTTCAGCGTGGTCTGGAGGTAGACGTAGCTCGCGTCGTTGGTGCCGCCGTTGTCGTCGAGCGACTGCTCGATGTAGCGGCCGGCGAAGTAGTGGCTGACGCCGAGTTCGACGTGGCACCAGAGCGCGGGATACCAGCCGATCACCAGATCGACCTCGTTGCCGAGCTCCGGACTGGTGCCCACTGCGCCGGAGCCGGGGAGTCCGTAGCCGCCGCCGTTGCGGGCCACGCCGCCGACGTTATACCAGTAGTCCTCGGTGGTCGCGAGGAGCTGGTAGTGGTGCTCGAGGGCGACGGTGAGCGTGGACGCGGGCTTGAAGGTGATGGCGGTGCGGAAGTCCTGCAGGTTTTGCAGGCTGTTCAGGTCCATGTAGCCGTAGTGGAGATGGGTGGTGGCGAAAAGATTCTGGAAGGTGCCGCTGGTGCCATCGAGGCGGTTCTTGTCGCCGGAAGCGTAGCTGTAGGTGAAGCTCAGGCGCGGCTGCATGGAGCTTTCGGTCCAGGTGTAGCCGAGCTGGGCGATGGCGGCGTAGGCCTTCTGTTCGCGCTCGCGGGCGCCGGCGACGATGGCGGGGCCGGCGACCGGGCCGATGGCGCCGAGGGTGGTGGCGTTCTGGTTGTTGATGGAGCCACCCTGGTAGATAAACTCGGCGGTGTAGTCCCAGGGGCCATACGCGCCGGGCTTGGATTTCACGCGGACGCCATAGACGTCTAGATCCTGGACGACGGGGTTGCGGAAGGGGACGGGCACGCCGCGCCAGTCCTCGGTGGCCGAGTCGCGATCGACGTCGCGGTTGAAGTAGTAGGCCTCGACGATGTTCTTGTCGGTGAACGCGCCGATCGAGGGGAAGTTGAAGTAGAGCCCGGAGAAGAGGTCGGTGTCGGGATGCGATTTGTTGAAGTTGTGGTTGTCGTTCTGGACGACGCCTCCGGTGAAGGCGTCGACGCCGAACCACTGCGTCTGGGCGCGGAGTTTCACGGCGTCGAAGGAGCGGGCATTGTTGTTCCAGCGGAAGCCGCCGACCTGGCGCTGGTCGCCGTAGGCGAGCTCCTGGCGGCCGATCTTGGCGGAGAGGGGAAACTCCTTGTGGTTGCCGACGAAGAGGTAGGCCTGGTGGAGATTCATGTCGGAATCGTTCTCGGTGAGAGCGACGTCGCGACGGGCGGCGAGGGAGGCGGCGGGCGTGAGGCCGGTGGCGGGCGCGTTGTTCTCGCGCTCGTCGTCGTAGGACGAGCTGGAGCGTCCCTCCACGAAGGCCTCGAACCATTTTCCGGTGTAGCCGACGCGGGGCATGATTCGCGTGAGGAAATAGTGGTTGTTGTTGTCGCGGGTCTCGCCGACGCCGGCAGAGGAAAAATCCCAGTTCTGGCCGGCGGGGGTGAAGCCTGCCTCGTCCTTCCCCTCGTAGCGGCCGCGGATGTTGACGCCGATGTTCCACTGGTTGGCGTAGGGGTCCTGGGCGCGCAGGTAGTCGTTGACGAGGCCGGGATAGGGGCGCGGCGGCGTGGGCACGTATTGGGCGAAGGCGGGCAGGGCGGCGCAGAGGGCGGCGAGGCCCGTGACGAGCGAGGCGTGGCGGCGGTGGAGGCGGGAGGTCATAGGATGGAGCGTGTTGATGCGGAACGGAAGAGGGAGCGGGCGGGGTGCAAGGCGGTGGCCTTCGGGCGAATCGCGGGTTCGCCACGCGGGAAAGCCGAAAGGGCCGCGGCCTAGGCGGCGGCGAAGGCGTTGATGAAGCGGCGCAGGCCTCCGGAGGGCGGTTTGGCGGAGGCGGGGGGCGGAAGATCGGACGAGGCGGGGCGATGGTGGCTGCGCTCGTTGAGGAAGTGGATGAGGTATTCGCGCGCCTTGTAGTAGGTCGGGTCTTCGAGGAGTTGGCGGCGGTTGCGGGGGCGCGGAAATTTGACCTCGTAGATGTCGCCCACGGTGGCCTCGGGGCCGTCGGTCATCATGACGACGCGGTCGGCGAGATAGAGCGCCTCGTCGACGTCGTGGGTGACGATCAGGGCCGTCTTTTGGTCGCGCTGCCAGAGGTCGAGAAGCACGTCCTGGAGCTCCATCTTGGTGAGGTTGTCGAGCATGCCGAAGGGCTCGTCGAGGAGGAGCATCTTGGGCGAGAGGGCGAAGGCGCGGGCGATGCCGCAGCGCTGGCGCATCCCCTGGGAAAGCTCCCCGGGGCGCTTGTGCATGGCCTCGGCGAGTCCGACGACGGACAGGTAGTATTCGGCGATCTGGCGACGCTCGGCCTTGCTCGCGGTGTAGTAGACCTGATCGACGCCGAGCATGACGTTTTCGAAGGCGGTGAACCACGGAAGCAGGCAAGGCGCCTGGAAAACGACGCCCCGATCGGGCGCGGCGTTGGTGATCTCGCGGCCGGCGAGGATCATGCCGCCCTCGGAGACCTCGGACAGGCCGGCGATCATCGAGAGGACGGTGGATTTGCCGCAACCGGAGTGGCCGATGAGGGCGATGAACTCGCCCTTGCGCACCTGAAGGTTGAAGTCCTTCACCACCGTGAGCGGGCCCTTGGGCGTGGGAAAGGTTTTGTGGATGCGGGAAAGCTCGAGAAAGGAACTCATGAGGGTGCGTTGGGCGGAGGGCCGGGACGTGCGGGCGGGAGGTGCCAGCGGATGCGATGCGTAGGGCTCAGCCGGATACGATGGTTTCGCGCCTCTCCTCGGACGGGCGGCGCGGAGGTCCGCTGCGGCGGGGCTGGTCGAGGTCTTCCGGCAGGATGTCGGGCAGGACGAGCTTGCGGGAGCTGGTCTGGCGGGCGCGGGCGCCGTAGCCAAGGAGCTTGTCGGTGATCTGGGCGCGTAGACGCTTGAATTCCGGGTCGTGGTTGAGCGAGGTGCGGTCGCGCGGTCGCGGGATGTCGACGGTTACCGGCGCGTCGAGGGTGGCGCCGGGACCCAGGGTGAGAGGGATGACGCGGTCGGCGAGGAGCAGCGCCTCGTCGACGGAGTTGGTGATGAGAAGGATGGTGGTGTTGTCGGTGCGCCGGATCTGCGTGATCTCGTCCTGGAGGTTGGCCCGGGTGAGCGCGTCGAGCGCGGAAAGCGGTTCGTCGAGGAGCAACACGCGCGGCTGGATCGCCAAGGTGCGGGCGACGGCGACGCGCTGGCGCATGCCTCCGGAGAGCTGGCGGGGAAGCCGGTCCTTGGCGTGGCTGAGCTTCACCATCGCGATGTATTTGTCGACGTGGGCGGCGCGCTCGGCGGTCGTCTGGTTCGGGAAGACGGCCTGGACGGCGAGGGCGATGTTCTCCGCGACGGTGAGCCAGGGCAGGAGGGAATAGTTTTGGAAGACGAGGCCGCGGTCGGGACCGGGGCCGGCGACGGGTTTCCCTTGGAGCAGGATCTCGCCGGAGTCGGGCCGCACGAGACCGGCGATCATGGACATGAGCGTGGTCTTGCCCTGGCCGGAGTATCCGACGATCGCGACGAACTCGCCCTCGATCAGGGAGAGGTTGACGTCCTTGAGGACGGACGTGCCGCCGTAGGATTTGGAGACGTTTTTGAGTTCGAGGAAGCTCATGGGATGCCGGGGAATGGGGGCGGGGAGCCGGGGCGTGGTCGGGTCGCGATCAGGCGGCCTTGAAGCGGGACTCGGCGAGGCTCATGAGGCGGTCGAGGACGAAGCCGATCACGCCGATGGTGAGGATGGAAAAGATGATGTTCCCGTAGTTGGCGTTGTTATATTCGTTCCAGAGGAAGGAACCGACGCCGGTGCGGCCGGTGAGCATCTCTGCGGCGACGATGACGAGCCACGCGATGCCGAGGGAGAGGCGGAAGCCGGTGAACATGTAGGGCAGCGTGGCGGGCACCATGATCTTGAAGAGCATCTTGGTGCGGGAGAGCTTCAGGACGCGTCCGACGTTGAGGTAGTCCTGCGGGATGGCGCGGACACCGACCGCGGTGTTCAGGACGGTCGGCCACATGGCGCAGATCGCGATGGTGAACAGCGCGCCGTTTTCGAGCGCCTGGGACCCGGTGCTGAGGAAAAGCACCATACCGAGCGGAAGCCAGGCGAGCGGCGAGACCGGGCGGAGCACCTGGACGATGGGATCGAAGACCCGGGCGAAGGCCTTGGAGAGGCCGAGAAGAAAACCGATCGGCGTGCCGACGAGGAGGGCGATGGCGTAGCCTTTGGCGACGAGGGCGAGGGAATAGCCGACGAGGCGAAGGATGCCCTGGTCCTGCTCGCCGCGTTTGGCGAGTGGTTCGAGGATATAGGGCTTGGCGGCGGTCCAGGTCGCCCCGGGCGTGGGCAATTCCTTCGCGACGGTGGCGCTGAGGGCGGACCAAAGGCCGAGGCAGAGAAGGAGGCCGGCGAGCAGACTGACGACGCTGACGATCAGGTTTCTGGCGGTGGCGTTCATGGACGAAAGACGGGAGGCGGAGCGCGGAAGGATAGGTGCCGGCGGGCGTCGCGCCCGCCGGTGGGTCGCGCGGGGCGGAGCCCCGCGGAGGCGGATCAGCCCTTTAGGGAGTGGATCGCGAAGGATTTGGCGTAGGCCTCGAAGTCGCCCTTCGGATCGAAGGTCGAGCCGTCGAACAGGGTGAACGGCGAGTCGTCCTGGACCCGGTCGGTCACGCCGAGCTCGGCCATGGCCTCGAGGTAGATGTCCGGTCGCATGACCTTGGAGACGATCCCCTGGTAGTCCGGGGCGCCGGAGACCATGCCCCAGCGGCGGAACTGGGTGAGCCACCAGTGGCCGAACTTGGGCTGGGGGAAGTTGCAGTTGCGCCTGGAGAAGTGCATGGGAGCCTCGTCCTTCGTCTTGCGACCGTCGCCGTAGTCGAGGTCGCCGAGGAGGCGGGGGAGGATGTTCTCCTTGGGACATCCGATGTAGTTCGTCTTGGATACGATATCGCACTGCTCGGAGCGGTTGGCCATCTCGTCCAGCCAGACCGACGCCTCGTGGAGGGCCTTGAGGACGGCCTTGACTGTCTTGGGGTTTTTGACGGCGAAGTCCTCGGTGAAGGCGAGGACCTTCTCGGGGTGGTCCTTCCAGATGTCCTGGGTGGTGACCGAGGTGAAGCCGATGCCGTCGGCGATGGCCTTGGCGCCCCAGGGCTCGCCGACGCAAAAGCCGTCCATCTTGCCGATCTTCATGTTCGCGACCATCTGGGCGGGCGGGATGGTGATGAGATTCGTGTCCTTGTCCGGGTGGATGCCGCCGGCCGCGAGGTAGTAGCGGATCCACATGGCGTGGGTGCCGGGCGGGAAGGTCATGGCGAAGGTCATGGGCTCGCCGAGCTTCTTGGCGGACTCGACGAAGGGCTTGAGCGCCTTCGGGTCGGCGCCGACCTTGCCCTTGAGATCGGCCTTCAGCGAGATGGCCTGGCCGTTGCGATTGAGGAGCCAGGGGATGATCATCGGCTTCTTGGGCGAGCCCATCAGGCCCATGGTGGAGGCGAAGGGCATGCCGATGAGCATGTGGGTGGCCTGGATGTCTCCGGAACTGAGCATGTCGCGGATCGCGGCCCAGTTGGCGCCCTTCTTGATCGTGGCGTTGATCCCGTATTTTTTGAAGAAGCCCTTTTCGTGGGCGATGACGATGGGCGAGCAGTCGGTTAGGGCGATGAACCCGAAGGATACGTTCGGCTGTTCCGGCGCGGCGGCGGCTCCGGCGACCGCGGGGGCGCCCTGGGCCCAGGCGCGTCCGGAGAGTCCGGCGCCGAGGAGAGCGGCGGCGCCGAGGCCGGTGGCGGCGCGGGAAAGGAAGGAGCGACGATCGAGGCCGCGGACGGGGAGGTTGGTCGAGGAGGGCGAGGGCTGGGAGGATTTCATCGGTGGCGTGGCGAGGAGTGGCGGGATCGGTGGGACGAAGCGCGCTCGGGCGAAAGAGGAGCGTCGCGAACGCCGGGCGATTTAGCGGTGCGCATGCCAGCCTTTGACGTGAGGTCGAGAAACGGGGTTCAAAGAATTGATCGAAACGATGAGAAAAACTCGGGATCGCCTCCGCCTTGCCGCTCGGCCCCGGGAGAAACGGGCGTCACTGCGCGAGCGCGGCCGGCGCGGCGTGGCGGGCCCGGGCCTGCGCGAAGAGGTCGGCGCGGAAGACCCGGCGCGCGAGGTCGGCGGGGAGCGGCGTGCCGCGCGGGATGATCCCGTGGCGAAGAAGGCCGTCGATCATCCACTGGGCGCGCGGCGGCGCGGGGCAGCTGGCGTCGTCGCGGGAAAATCGGATGTAGTTTTCCGCGGATACAGGCTCGCGGCCGCCGCCGAGCTCGATCGGGCCCACGAGCGCGGGGGCGAGGAGGCGCGGGGGAAGATTGACGAATTCGGGGCGGGCGAGGAGGCGGGCGAGCTCGGGGCGGAAGTCGGGCGCGTCGCAGAGCAGGGCGGCCTCGTCCAAGGCGGAGACGAGCGCGAGGTGTTCCTCGGGACGCGCGGCGGCGAAGTCCTCGCGCACCATGAAGGCCTTTTCCGGGTGGCCTGGGGCGAGATCGGAGGAGCAGGCGGCGATCCATCCGGTCTTTTCGCGCACGGCGAGGGAGTTCCACGGATCGCCGACGCAGTAGCCGTCGATCGTGCCGGCGGCGAGGTTGCGGTGGAGCTGGGGCGGGGGGACGACGACGATGCGCACGTCCTTGTCGGGATCGATCCGGGCGCCGCGAAGCCAGTCGCGCAGGATGATGTGCTGGGCGGAGCAGCCGAAGACGACGCCGAGGACAAGCAGACGCTCATGGCGCGTGCGCTGGATCTCGTCGCGGAGCGTGAGGGCGTCGCGCACGCCGCGTTTCCAGAGGGCGGTGGAGAGCGTGATCGCGTTGCCGTGGGCGTTGAGGACATAGGCGGATAGACAGGGGGTGGCGAGGCAGCCGAGGCCGATGGTGGTGGCGACGAGCATCGGGGCGACGCAGTGGGCGGCGTCGAGCTCGCGGTAGACGATCTTGTCGCGGACGGTGGCCCAGCCGACCTCCCGGCTGAGCTCGATGTCGAGGCCCCGCTTTTTGAAGAGACCGTGGGTGTGGGCGACGAGGATCGGCGCGGCGTCGGTGAGCGGGATGAAGCCGATGCGAATGCGGGAGCCGGAGGGCGCGACCGCCGGGGAGCCGGCGGCGCGGGGGGCCGTGGACGAGGGGATCATGGAGGCCCGGGCTCCAGCGAAAGCCGTGCCAGCCCTGGCTGGTCTGAAAAATGCTGTTCACGATTTCGGCGCGGACGATGACGACTCTTCATCATCGCGAGCGCCGCCGAAACTCGCATGACCTCCACCCTCGACAGCCGCCAGTTGCTCGCCTTCGCCACCTTGGCGCGGTGCGGCAGCTTCACCCAGACCGCGAAGGATCTGCATCTGACGCAGTCCGCGATCAGCCACACGATCAAGGCCCTGGAGCAGGACGTGGGCGTTCCGCTTTTCGATCGGGTGGGCAAGCGGGTGTTTCTCACCGAGGCGGGCGAACTGTTGCGGCCCTCCGCGGAGCGAATCCTGCGGGAAATGCACGACACACGCACCGCGCTGGAGGAGGCGGGCACCTGGGGGCGCGGGCGGCTGCGGGTGGGGGCGAGCGTGACGACCTGCCAGCATCTGCTGCCGACGGTCTTGCGGGAGTTTCGTCAGAGCTTTCCGGATTGTTCGTTGCGGATGGAGCCGGGGGATGGCCCGCGGATGGTGGAGCTGTTGCGGTCGAACCAGGTGGATCTGGCGTTGATGCTGGAGCCGGCTAAGGAGGAGGGGCTTGCGTTCCGGCGTCTGTTTTCCGACGAGTTGCGCGTGCTGGTCTCGCCGATGCACGCGTGGGCGCGCGCGGGGCGCGTGCCCGGCGATTCCTTGGCAAAGGAGACGTTGATCGTCTACAACAAGGGCAGCTACACCGATCTGCTCATGGCCGACCACCTGCGCGCGGCCGGGCTGGAGCTGGGCGACACGATGGAGCTCGGCTCGATGGAGGCGATCAAGGAGCTGGCGAAGGTCGGGGTGGGCGCGGGCGTGCTGGCGCCCTGGGTCGCGCGCCGGGAGCTGGCGGAGGGATCGCTGGTTTCCCTGCCGATGCCCGGCGGGAAATTGAAACGCGTGTGGGGAGTCGCCCACCTTCGCGGGCGCAAGCTGTCGCTGGCGGAGGAAACCTTCGCGGGTCTCTGCGAGGCGGTGGCGCAGACGGTCGACGGCGGTTGAGCCGGTTTCAAGCCTCGCCCGGGCGCGGCGAACCGGGCTGGTCGAAAACGCCCGGACGCCGGTCTATTTCGCGCAGATGAACCGTATTCATTTCGCGGAGACACCGCGAACCGCGTCGGGCGGGCGCGGTCAGTTCGCGGGTTCGCGAAACGAGTGCCAGAGGTAGAGCAGGACCCCGACGCAGATGCCGATGTCGGCGAGGTTGAAGGTCGGGTAGATGTAGTCGCCGAAGTGGAAGTCGAGAAAGTCGATCACATGCCCGTGCAGAATGCGGTCGAGAAAGTTGCCCACGATGCCGCCGCAGAGGAGTCCGAACGAGATCTGGACGCGCCGGTCGTGGAGGCCGAGGTGGCGACGCCAGAAAAAGATGCCGAGCAGGGTGATGCCGGCGAGGAGGGCGAGGATGGCGCTTTGGTCGCGAAACATGCTCCAGGCGGCGCCGGTGTTGCCGACATGCACCAGGTAGAAGAAGCCGTCGATGACGGTGATCGCGCCTTCGCCCGGCCAGTAGGTGGGGAAGTTCAGTTTCGTGGCGATCCAGGTCTTGCTCAGCTGGTCGAGCGTGAAGACGACCAGCGAAAGCACCCACAAGGTTCGGTAGGCCAGGACCCGGTCCGTCCAAGCGAGGCGGGACGCCGCCGACGTTTCGTCCGCGTGGGCGGGATGGGAGGGCGTTTCAGGCAGACGGATATCCACGTGAGCGAAGACGGATTTGGAAAAACGAAGACGTAGGACCCGAAGCGGGGCGGACGGCGTCGAGGGAGGGGCCGAGGCGAGAAGACTGACGGGGCGGCCGGCGATCCGCCGCCCCGGGTTCAACGCGGGCGTGCCCGGCTATTATTCGTCGCCACCGTCCTCGATCTTGGCGCCGCCTTCCTCGCCTTCGCCGAAGATGCCGGTCTGGCCGCGGACGCGGAAGCGGGTCTTCTCGACCTCTTTCATCGCCTCGGCGGTGTAGCGGGTGAAAGGCACGGCGAGGAGACGCTCCTTGGGGATGGGTTTGGCGGTGACTTCGCAAACGCCGTAGGTGCCGGCCTTGATGCGCTGGATGGCGGCCTCGATCTCGGCCAGGGCCTCCTGCTCGTTGGCCACGAGGCTGAGGGCGAAGTCGCGGTCGAAGGAGTCGGTGCCGCCGTCGGTGCCGTAGCTGGACAGGTCGCCGGAGTCCTCCTTGGCGGAACGCTTCAGGGTCTCCTCGCTGTGCTGGTCGACCTGGCCGGTGACATGGTTGCGCAGCTCGATGAGGAGCTTGTAGTAGCGCTTAAATTTCTCGGGGACGGCGTCCTCCTCGTTCTCCGCGTGGGAGGCCTTGGCTCGAGGATTGAAACCGAGGATGTCGGCGAGGGAGGCCGCTTTCACCTTGGACGGGGCGGCGGGTTTGAGGGCGCTGGCCGGAAGGGGCGCGACTTTGCCGGACTTGGTGGCGATGACCGGCGTCTGGGCGGCGGGCTCGGGGGCGGGGGCTTTTTCGGCGGTCGTCTTGGCGATCGCGAGCACCTCGTCGAGGGTGAAGGCGGCGGGTTTGGCGGGCTTGGCGCGCTGGGCGAGGATCTTGGCGCGGACTGCGTCCTTGCCTTTCAGGGCTTTCGCGGCGGGAGCGGCGGCGCGGGTCTCGGCGGCGCTCTTGGCGGGGGCTTTCGCGGGGGCCGGCGCGGCTTTCGCGGGGGCCTTGGCGGGAGCCGGCGTTGCTTTCGCGGCCGGAGCCGGGGCGGCGGCCCTGCCCTTGGCGGGCGAGGCCGCGACCGGGGCGGGGGCTTGCTTGGCGGCGGGTTTTTTGTCGGGCGTGGGCTTGGATTTGGACATCGGTTTGGGCGCGGGTTTTTTCGCGACGGGTTTGGAAGGCTTGGAAGATTTGGACGGCTTCGCGGGTTTCTTCTTGGCGGCCGGGGCGGGCTTGCGGGCGGTTTTGTGTGCCATGATTTTGGGGTGTAAGTTGGACGAAGAAAGCGGAAGGGGGGGGCCGGGGTGGCGCGTGGGGTTACGCGGTGATCGCCTCGGCGCAGCGGGGACAGACCTCGTGGTCTCCCGCGGCTTGGAGGGCCGGCACCCAGCGCCAGCAGCGCGGACAGCGGACGAAGCCGAGTTCGGCGCAGGGCCGGGCGGCGACCCCGAGCGGTGCCGAGGCGGGCGTTTCCGCGAGTGTGACGTGGGAAACGATGAAGAGTTCCGGCAGGAAGGCCTCGTGACGGCGCAGGATGGCGTCGAGAGGATCGGAGCCGGCGACTTCCAAGGTGATGGCGGCGTCGAGCGATTTGCCCAGTTTACCGGCCTGGCGAAGGGGCTCGAGGGTCTCGTTGACCTTGGCGCGGACCTTGAGGAGCTCGGCGAAATCGGCGGCGAGCGTCTCGTCGGACCAGGCTGGGTGGGCGACGGGCCAGTCGGAAAGGTGGACGGACGGCGGCGTGGCGCCTGTGTCGTCGGGGGCGAGGTCGCCCTTGAAGTGCGCGTGGCACCAGGCCTCGTCGGCGGTGAAGGTGAGGATCGGCGCGAGCACGCGGACGAGGACGCCGAAGATGGAGTGGACGGCGGTCTGGGTGCTGCGGCGCTGCGGGTGGTTCACCGCGAAGGTGTAGAGGCGGTCCTTGCAAACGTCGTTGTAGACGGCGCTGAGCGTGGTGGCGACGAACTGCGAGCAGGCGGAGACCACGCGGTGGAACTCGTAGGCGTCGTAGGCGGCGGTGACCTCCGCCAGAAGCTTGGCGGTCTGGTGCAGCGCCCAGCGGTCGAGCACGTCGAGCCCGGAGACGGGGAGCGCGTGTTTGGCGGCGTCGAAGTCGTGGAGGAGCGAGAGCTGGTAGCGCAGGGCGTTGCGGAAGGAGCGATACTGCTCGGCGGCGTTATCGAGGATCTTCTTCGAGAGGGTGATGTCCTGGGTGAAGTCCTGGGAGGCGAGCCAGAGGCGGATGACGTCGGCGCCGTAGTCGTTGACGAAGTTGTCCGAAGTCGGGGGCTTTTCGTATTGGCCGGACTTGGAGATCTTCTTGCCGTCCTCGCCGACGATGAAGCCGTGGGTGAGCACGCCCTTGTAGGGGGCGCCGCCGTGGGCGATGACGCCGGTCCAGAGGGAGGACTGGAACCAGCCGCGGTGCTGGTCGGAGCCTTCGAGGTAGAGATCGGCGGGCCACTGCGTGGCGCCCTGGCCGTTGCGCAGGACGGCGGCGTGGGAGCTGCCGGAGTCGATCCAGACATCGAGGGTGTCGCGGCCGCAGCTCAGTTCGGCGGCGGCGGGCCAGCCGGCGGGGAGCGTCACGCCGGCGAGGAGCTCGGCGGCGGAGGCTTCATACCAGAGATTGGTGCCGCGCGGATGGGCGGTGATCTTGGCGGCGACGGCGCGGATGACTTCGGCGTCGATGTAGGCGTTTTTCCTGGCGTCGTAGAAGGCGACGATGGGCACGCCCCAGCTGCGCTGACGGCTGATGCACCAGTCGGGGCGGGCCTCGACGGCGCCGGTGATGCGGGCCTGGCCCCAGGCGGGGAACCATTGCACGCCCTTGATCGCCTCGAGGGCCTTGGCGCGGTGGCCGGCCTTGTCGAGGGAGACGAACCACTGGTCGACGGCGCGGAAGATGATGGGGGTCTTCGAGCGCCAGCAGTGCGGGTAGCTGTGGACGTATTTCGCCTTGGCGAGGAGAGAGACGTGGCCGTGGGCGGCGTCGGGGGCGGCGAGTTTTTTGAGGACCGCGAGATTGGCGGGGCTGGGCTTCTTGGCGGCGAGATCCTCCACGGTCTCCAGGCAGGAGACGCCGACGAGGTCGGCGGGCACCTTGCCGTCGTCGAGGTAACGACCGTCGTCGCCGACCGGGCAATAGACCTCGAGACCGTATTTGAGGCCGGTGAGATAGTCCTCGGCGCCGTGGCCCGGGGCGGTGTGGACGCAGCCGGTTCCGGAGTCGGTGGTGACATAGTCGGCCAGGACGACGGGCGAGGCGCGGTCGATGAACGGGTGGCGGGGCGCGAGTTTTTCCAGCGAAGCGCCGACGACCTCGTGGACGATGACGGGAGCGGCCGGCAGTTTGGCGGACTCGGCTACGGCGGGGAGGAGGGCCTTGGCGACGAGGATGCGCTCGGCGCCGAGATCGGCTACGACGTAGTCGACCTCGGGATGCACGGCGATCGCGAGATTGGCGGGGATCGTCCAAGGCGTGGTGGTCCAGATGACCACGCTGAGGGGCTTGTCGGTCGGGAGGCCGAATTTTTGCGCCTCGGCGGCCGGCACGAGAAACTTCACCCAGATGGCGATCGAGGTGTGCTCGGCGTATTCGATCTCGGCCTCGGCGAGGGCGGTCTCGAAGGGGATGGACCAATAGACGGGCTTCTTGGAGCGGTAGACGATGCCCTGCTCGACGAAGGACGCGAAAGTCCGGACGATGTCGGCCTCGAAGGCGGGGGCCTTGGTCTTGTATTCGTTGGCCCAGTCGGCCTGCACACCCAGGCGCTTGAAGGAGGCCGTTTGCTTTTTGATCCAGCCTTCGGCGAACGCGTCGCAACGGGCGCGGAGCTCGGCGGTGGAAAGCGTTTGTCCGGACGCCTGGATCTCCTTGGCGACCTTTTGCTCGATGGGAAGGCCGTGGCAGTCCCATCCGGGGACGTAGGGTGTGCGGAATCCGCGGAGGGATTTGTAGCGGAGCGTGATGTCCTTGAGGGACTTGTTGAGGGCGGTGCCGATATGGACGTCGCCGTTGGTGAACGGCGGGCCGTCGTGGAGGACGAAGGCGGCCTGGTCGGCGCGCTTGCGCTGGACGGCGTCGTAGAGCTTCAGCTTCTCCCACGCGGCGAGGCGGAGCGGCTCGCGCTTCGGCAGGTCCCCGCGCATGGGGAAATCGGTTTTCGGGAGGCTGAGGGTGTGCTTAAGGTCGGTCGCCATGCCGGTATAAAAGGGCGCGGCAGGCTAGGAGGGAGGGGGGGCGAGTCAAGGGGCGTATGCGGAGGGGCCTCGGTCCCGGCGATTCCCCGGTGCGGGAGGCGGAGCGGGAATCGGGACGGCCGTCGCGGCAAGGGACCCGCGGGGACGCGGGCGTGACTCCTTCGCCAGCGGGTTGCGGAATCAGCCCGCGGCGGCCCGGGCAAGGCGTTCGCCGGCTCCGAGGCAGGCGGGCAATCCGATGCCGTCGCGCACGGGGCCGCCGATGAACAGGCCTTCGTGGCGTTGCTCGGCCGCGGCGATCACCTCGAGGTGGCTGTCGTGGTTGAGCTGATACTGCGGGATGGCGCGCGGCCAGAAGGTGCGGCGGGCGAAGTCGGGTTCGCCCTCGGCGTCGAGGATTTCGCGCAGTTCGCGCATGATCACGGGCAGTTGTTGCTCGAGCGGCTGGCGGGCGAGTTCGCCGTGGCGGGCACCGCCGACCATGACGGTGAGCGCGACGCGGCCCTCGGGGGCGCGGCCCGGGAAGAGGGTGGAATTGAAGAGCACGCCGAGAAGGGCGCGTTTTTCCACGGACGGAAGGAGCGCTCCGAAGCCGTCGAGCGGATGCGCGATCCGCTCGCGGCGGAATCCGAGGAAAAGCGAGGCCACCGCGGGGTGTTCTAGGTGGTCGAGCGAGGCGAGCGAGCTTTGGGCTCCGGGCGAGCCGACGGCGAGGCGCGCGAGCGCGGGGGCGGGAAGCGCGAGGATTACGCGGGAAAAACGTTCCGCGGGCGCGGCGTCGACGATCCATCCCGCGCGGGAGGGGCTGATCTGCGACACCTCGACGCCGAGGCGAAGCGAGCCGGGCGGGAGCGCGGCGGCGAGCGCGCGGGGCAGGGCGGCGAGACCGTCCGCGAAGCTGATGATGGGCGGCGGGCCGGACGCCTCGCCGCGGGCGCGTTTAGCCTTGGCGGACTTTATCTGCGCGCGGATCAGCGAGCCGTGCTCGTGCTCGGCTTTCCAAAGCGTCGGGAAGGAGTGGCGCGCGGAGAGCCGGGCGGCGTCGCCCGCGTAGATGCCGGACACGAAGGGATCCAGGGCGTAGTCGAGCAGTTCCTGGCCGAAGTGTTCGCGGAAAAAGTCGGCGAGCGGCAGATCGTTGAGGCGAGGTTGGCGTCCCCGGAACAGCTCGCGAAAGACGCGGAATTTCGTTCGGAGGGAGAAGACGTCGGACCGGAAAAAATCGGGCGGGGAAAGCGGCAGCGGCCTGAGTTTTCCTTCGCGGAGAATGTAGCGGTTCTTCGCGGCGGCGTCCGCGACCAGGCGCGCGTCTCCGAGGCCGAGTTCGCGGACGAGGGCGGCGACGGCGGGCGTTTCCTGGAGGGAGTTCGGTCCCGCTTCGACGAGCCAGCCTTCGGGCGTGCGTTCGCTTTGCACGACACCGCCGGGACGCGCGGCGGAGTCGAAGACCACGACGCGATGACCCTCGAGGACGAGCCGCCGGGCGGCGGAAAGGCCGGTGAGGCCGGCCCCGAGGATGGCGATGGGGAGACGGGTGTCGCGGGCGGAGGTCACGGCGGGATGGAGGAGGGCGGTCTAGCGAGGCGGCGGAACGGCGCGCGGCGTTTGTTGCGCTTTTTCGCGCGGACGCGTCAGCGGAAGGAGACGACCGTGTCGACCAGGGTCTGCATGCACTCGATCTTCGCGTCCGGGGTGATTCCGTGGCCGAGGTTGAAGACGTGGCCGGCGCGTCCGCGCATCGATTCGAGCAGGCGGGTCGACTGGGCGCGGACGATCTCGGGCGTGGTCGTCATGAGCACGGGGTCGAGGTTGCCCTGCACCGCGACGTTCGCGGGCAGCGCGGCGCGGACGGCGGCGAGGTCGGCGGTCCAGTCCACGCTGATGGCGCGGACGCCGGAGGCCGCCTGGGCGGGAAGGTGGGGCGCGGTGCCTTTGGCGTAGAGGATGATGGGGAAATCGGAGGGCAGCTCGGCCACGAGGCGGCGGATCCAGCGCAAAGAGGCGGCCTCGTAGTCCTGGCCGGCGAGGATGCCGCCCCAGCTGTCGAAGATCTGGATGGCGTCGGCGCCCGCTTCGATCTGCATGCGGAAATAGGCGGCGAGGGCGGCGGTGAGTTTTTCCATCAGGGCCTCGAACGCGGGGCGCTCGGTGTAGAAGAGCAGCTTTGCGCGGGCGAAGTCCTCGGAGCTGCCGCCTTCGAGCATGTAGGTGGCGAGCGTCCAGGGCGAGCCGCCGAAGCCGAGGAGGGTGTGGCCGGTCGCGGCGACCTCGCGCTTGAGGAGGCGCAGCGCGGCGCCGACGTAGGAAAGCGTTTCCGGCACGGAGTCGGCGGGCGCGAGCGCGTCGATCTGGGCGCGGGTTTCGAGGCGGAAGCCCATCTGGATCCCTCCGGTGTCGCGAAACGCGTAGGGCTGGCCGAGGGCTTCGGGGATGACGAGGATGTCGGAGAAGAGGATGGCGGCGTCGAGGCCGGGAAAGCGGCGCAGCGGCTGGAGCGTGACCTCGGTGGCGAGTTCCGGCGTGCGCACCATCTCGAGGAAGGAGGACTTCGCCTTGAGCGCCCGGTATTCGGGCAGGTAGCGGCCGGCCTGGCGCATCACCCAGACGGGCGGGCGGTCGAGCGGCTGGCAGGCGAGGGCGGCGAGGAAGCGTTCGCGACTGGTCATGGAAAGGAGGGAAACGAGAAGGGACGCGAAAGGGGGCGGGGGCGGAAGATTCTATTACAAGCCGGCCCAGTCGCGTGGGCGGAGAAAATCGGCGTGCAGGCGGTGCTCCTCGGTGCCGGGGGCGGGGACGCGGTCGTAGTCCCAGCGGACCAGCGGGGGAAGGCTCATGAGGATGCTCTCGGTGCGACCGCCGCTCTGGAGCCCGAAGAGCGTGCCGCGGTCCCAGACGAGGTTGAACTCGACGTATCGGCCGCGCCGATACAGCTGCCAGTCGCGCTCGGTGTCGTTGGTCGGGGTGTTTTTGCGGCGGGCGACGACGGGACGGTAGGCGGGGACGTAGGCGTCGCCTACGGCGCGGAGGAGGGCGAAGGATCGTTCGAAGCCGAGGGCGTTGAAATCGTCGAAGAACACGCCGCCCACTCCGCGGGGTTCGCCGCGGTGTTTGAGAAAGAAGTAGTCGTCGCACCCCTTCTTGAAGCGCGGGTAATACTCCGCGCCGAAAGGCGCGAGGGCCTCGCGGGCGGTCCGGTGCCAGTGGACGCAGTCCTCCTCGTAGCCGTAGTAGGGCGTGAGATCGAAGCCGCCGCCGAACCACCAGACCGGCGCGGAGCCGTCGGTCTGCGCGGTGGAGAAGAAGCGGACGTTGGCGTGGCTGGTGGGCACGCGCGGGTTGCGCGGGTGGATGACGAGGGAAACGCCCATCGCGACCCAGGGCTTGCCGGCGAGCTCGGGACGGTGGGCGGTCGCGCTGGGCGGGAGCTGCGCGCCGGTGACGTGGGAGAAGGCGACGCCGGCTTTCTCGAAGACGGCGCCCTCGGCGAGAATGCGCGTGCGTCCGCCGCCGCCCAGGCCGGGAGCGCCGCCGGGCTCGCCGCCGCGGGTCCACTCGTCGGTGCGAAAACACTCGCGGCCATCCTCCTCGGCGAGGGCCGCGCAGATGCGATCCTGCAGGTCGAGCAGGTAGGCTTTGACGGCGGCGAGGTCGGGCGGGTTGGACATGGCGCGGAGGGAGGGAAGAGGAACCACGCCGGCCGTCCGGGTCCAAGCCCGATTTCGATGCGACCGCGGCGAAGGCCGTCGGTCCGGACCGCTTCGCGACGGTGGCGCTTGACGACTTTGCTAGGGTGCAAGGGCTCGACACGGGGAAGCCGCTTCGCGATGCCTTGCGGTTCGCGTTTGGCGGACTCCGCCCGCCGGGCGCCTTTTTTCTCCTTTTTGATGAACACCACCGTCCTCGCGACACTCGCCGCCACCGGGTTTTCCGTCGCGTTTTTCCATGCGGCGCTGCCGACCCACTGGCTGCCTTTCGTGCTGGTGGCGCGGGCGCGCGGCTGGCGCGAGCGCAAGACGATGGGCGTGGCGATCGTGGCGGGCCTGGGACACGTGGCGCTGACCTCCCTGCTTGGTCTGGTGGTGGCCTGGCTCGGGCTGGCGCTGGACGCGCACTTCGGCGAACTGTTCCGTTGGGTATCGGGTTCGGTGCTGTTGGCGGTCGGACTTTATTTCACGGTCCAGCAAGTGCGGGGCGCGGGCTTGCGTCATCACCATCTGCCGGGCGGTCATCATCATCCGAGCGAGGATTGCGGCCACGAAAAGGAAACGAGCCACCTCGAGCATGAGTTGCGAGAAAGCCCGTTGGTGGAGAGGCACACGGGGGACTGGGCGGCGATCAGCGGCCTGCTCGTGATGCTGACTTTTTCCCCCTGCGAGGCGTTTTTGCCCGTCTATCTGTCGGGCGTGGAGTTTGGCTGGATGGGGTTTTTCGTGCTCAGCGGGATCCTTGCCGCGGGGACGCTCGGCGGGATGACGATTTTCACCTGGCTGACTCTGCGCGGATTGTCGCGCTTCGATCTGAAGAAGGTGGAGCGCTTCGAGGCGGGCCTGCTGGCCGCGGTGTTTTTCCTGCTCGGCGGGATGATGCTGTTTCTGGAGCAGGGGCACGGACACGCGCACTAAAAAGCCCGCCTCGGAGCAGGGGCGGGCTTTTCCGCGGGCGAGGCCGGGTTACTTTTTTCCGGGCAGCTTGAACTGCACGGTGGGCGTGTCGGCGGCGGGCGTGCCCGGCGCGACGGGCTGGAGGGTGGCGGGTTCCGTGGAAACGGGGGCGACGGCGGTGGGCGGCCCGCTGAAGACAGAGGTCTCGGGAACCTTGGTGAAGCCGTTCTCGATCAATCGTTTCACGTGGGCGTCGCGGGTCTTGGCGTCGGGACTGCCCATGACGGCGACGATGACCCGCTTGGCGCCGCGTTGCGCGGTGGCGACGAGGCAGAAGCCGGCGGAGCGGGTGTAGCCGGTCTTGAGGCCGTCGCAGCCATCGACGACGCCGAGGAGTTTGTTGTGGTTGCGCATCGGCAGCGGCTCGGGGCGAACGCCGGCGCCGAAGGGGCGGACGCGGACCGAGGTAAAGCGGAGGATGTCGGTCTTGGTGACGAGCTCGCGGGCGAGGATGGCGAGATCGCGAGGCGAGGTGAGGTCGCCGTCGGCGATCTTGCGGCTGTCGGGCGGCAGGCCGTGCGGGGAGCGGAAAACGGTGTTCTTCATGCCGAGCGCCTGGGCGCGGGCGTTCATGCGGGCGACGAAGGCCTCGCGTCCGCCGGCGATCTGGGTCAGCGCGTGGGCGGCGTCGTTGGCGGACTCGATCATGAGCGCGAAGAGGAGTTCCTCGACGCGGAAGGTTTCGCCTGCGGCGAGGTTGACCTGGGTGCCGCCCATGGCCTGGTCGGCGGCGGTGGCGGTGATCGGGCTGTCGAGGCGGACCTGCCCGGCCGCGATGGCGTCGTGGACGACCAGGAAGGTCATGAGCTTGGTGACGCTGGCGGGCGGGGAGACGGTGTCGGCGTTTTCCTCGTGAAGAACGGCGCCGGTCGCGGCGTCGAGCACGATGGCCCCCTTGTAGTCCGCGCGGAGCGCGACGGCGAAAAGGAGGGAGGCAAGGAGGGCGATGAAACGCAGGGTGGGGGCGGAGCGAGGCGCGGCGGACATGGGAGAAAGGTCAGGCGACGAAGGAGGCGGTTCCCGGGATTCTCGCGAGCGCGAAACAAAGGGGGCGCGAGATTGCCCGGGGCCGGAGCGCTCGAACCCTGATCACCGGCTTCGGAGACCGATGACCCTGGAAAAACAAAAGGGGACCGGTGTGATGCGCCGCGTGTGCGCCGACCGGTCCCCGATTAAATTGGTGCCCCCACGGGGAATCGAACCCCGCTTTGAAGAATGAGAATCTTCCGTCCTAACCGATAGACGATAGGGGCGGAACCAAAAGGAAGGCGGAAGATTGGGGTTCGGGGTCCGGCGTCAAGCACTGGATTCATGATTTTTCGGGACGAAGCGCGAGGGAGCTACGCAAATCGTCTGAGATGGCTGGACGGCGCGATTGTCGCTCGCGTTGCGTGCGCGGCTTGCTCTCGTTGACTTTTTACCATGACACACGCGGCGCTCATCGCCTTCGGACTCGGTTTGATTTGTTTCCCGCTCTGGTTGCTGCGCGGTCCCTCTTCCCGATTGGCGGGTTTCGATCAACGGGCTTGGCCACGCGGGATCAATTTGCTGATAGCCTTGGCGGATGCGGGGCGCGCGTATGGCGGCGCATGGCTTTTGCTGCGCGGCTTGTCTGGTTTGGAGCGAATCCCGGCTCTCGGGCCTTGGCAGGAAGCGGCGTTCATGTCGGTGGCGGCCGCCCTGGGTTTGCTGATCCAGACCCTGGTCTGGCGCGACGAGGATTTCGTCTTCGCTCCCGTGCCCTATGCGCTGGGGCTTTTGGCGGGGCTCGCGCATCCGATCGTGCTGGTGATCGTGCTGCCGCTGGCGATCGGCTCCGCGATGGCGGTGCGGGCGTGGGCGGCCGGCTTGTTGGCCGGCGGCGTCGGTCTCGCCGCGGTCGGCTTGGCGGTGACTCAGCAAGACTGGCGACTGGGTTTGCTGAGCGGCATCTCCTTTTGCCTGCCTGTGTTGATCTCCGCGATGGCGGGACGGCACATGGGGTGGCCGAGAAAATAAAGCATGAAAGCCCCGGGCGATTGTGGTGTTGCGGTAGTTTTTCCCGAGGCGGCTCGCCTAGGCTTGCACGGGGCTTGGTAGCAAAGGATACGCGTTTATGGTCATTAACTGGATTTATTTGGCGGTAGGCCTGCTGTTTGGACTTATCCCGCCGATGCGCTTGCTGAACTGCGAGTGCCGCTACCTGATTTTCGATGAGCTTTGGACCCGGGTCCTGAGACGTCCCGAGGGTTCCCAGCGGCGCCGCCGTTGGTGGAAGCTTCCGTTGGTCTGGATCGATCCGGTGCGAGGCTATGTGGTGGGCACCTTTTTATCTCAGGCGTTCAGGGCCGTTCCCAAGGCCACCTTCGTCCAATCTCAGATTCCGGTCGTCGCGCTTCTGGGATGCGTGATGTGGGTGCTGGCGGTGCAGACCGCGGGCCGCGAGCGGGAGCGCGAATCGCTGTCGCCCGCGGGTTTTATGGCGGGGATCATGTTGGCCATGCTGCCGCTAACGGTCGCGATCAGCGCGATCGTCATCGGTGGCGCGACCGCGATCGCGTTGCAGAGCTACACCTATGGATACATGGCGGCGGGATTGGCGACCGCCGGGATCGGGGTTATTTTCCTCATGGGTAACACGAAGCTCGGCGTCTACGTGCTGATGACGAGTGCGCCGGCTTGGATGAACTGGCTGCGAGGCACGACCTTGGTGACGCCGGTGCGTTGCTGAGCCCGCACTTGCAAAAGAAAAAGCCCGCCTTTTCAGGCGGGCTTTTTCTTTTTGCGCTTTTTGGGGTGGGGACGACGCCGTGGACGGCGAGTGCGGGGCTTATTTAGCCGGGGCAGGCGGGGAGACAGGGACGGAGGCCGGTTCGGCGTCAGGTAGGCTGAGGGGCGGCGTGGTCACGGAGATCGCGGGCGAGGCGGTTGATGCCGGAGTCGTGGGGGCGGCCTTGTCTTGTGGGGTTTTTTCTTCCGAAGCGGCGGAAGCGGGAGTCGCCGCGGGTGGGGTGGGCACGGGTTCGAAGATATCCTCGGGCTTGGCGGGAAGGGCGGTGAACACCCAGTCCGCCACTTCGAAGGCGTGGGTCTTGCCGGCGGCGGCCAGCACGGAGTCGGGCTTGGAATCGATCACCTCGACATAGACGGGGCGTGCGGCGGCGGGCGGGGGCGTCGGAGCGGTTTCGCCGTCTTTGGTCTCGGGCTTGGGCGGAGCGGGCGGTTCTGGAGCGCGGGCGAAACCGATCTTCACCGTGCGGCCGGAGAAGGTGGTGAGCGTGACTTCGCGGGGGAAAACGCGGGCGGCGACGACCCCCGGATCGAGGTTGGGGGCGACGTTCGTGTAGCGCAGGCCGGTGAGGTTGCCGACCTGAGTGCTCAAGGTCGAGGCGCGCACCTGTTGGCCGGCGGGCGTGGCCGGGCTGGTCCAAGGATCCTCGGCCTTGAGTCGGGACAGCACGACCGGCGCGGGGTTTTCCGGGAAGCCGATCGCGACCGAGGCGATGTCGGCGGCCTGGATGCCCGAAACCAGCGCGGTGTCGCGCCAGGCGGACGCCTCGGTGTCGAGGAAGACGTCGAGGCGGGCGGCGTAGGCCTTGGTCTCGTCTCCGTAGCGGAAAATGCGAGCGCCGCCTTCCAGCGTTTTGCCCAGATCGAGGTCGAGAAGCGGTTTGCCGGCGGAGTCGGCGTAGACGAGGCCGGTTGATTCGAGATCGTAGGCGGCGAGTTTATCGGCGCGCGCGGTGACGAGACGATCGACTTTGGGCGTGACGAGTTCGCCGGTGATGCGGGCGAGGCGGGAGGCGTCCGCGGGGAGGACGGGGTCGCCGGCGAGGGTCCAGCGGTCGCCTTCGCCGCGGGCGAGTTCGAGGGTTTTCCCGCCCGACTTGAGCGTGACGCGGGCGGCGGAGGCGAGCGTGGCGGGATCGGCGACACGCCGGCCGACGCGCGGGTCGGCCGTGGGCGCGGGGGCGGGGCGCCCAAGCCACCACACGGCGGCGGAGACGGGGGCGAGGATGGCGATGGAGAGGAGAAGAGGGCGAAGGCGCATGGCTATATCAGAGCGATAGAACGACGGAGCGACAGGGCGACGAAACGGAAGAGCGACGAAGGGCGGAACGAGAAAGGGAGAGCCGCTTTGGGCTGTCGCTCTATCGCTCCGTCGTTTTGTCGCTCTGGATTATCAGGCGGCGACGCGGCGGTGGCGGGCGAACCAGAGGCCGAAGGCGCCGAGCAGGACGGGCGTGGCGAGCAGGTTGATGAAAAGAAGGCGCGTCTCGAGGGCGTCGATGTCCTCGCGGAAAGCGCGGCGGATATCGCGGCGCTCTCGGCGCATCTGGAGCTCCTGGGCTTGGAACTCCTCGATGGTTTTCATCACCTCGGGGGTGGCGACGAGTCGACCGCCGTCGGGGGATTTGCCCTGGAGTTCTGAGAGCTTGCGTTGGACCTCGGAGATGCGGGTCTCGAGGGCGGCGAGCTGCGAGTTGTATTTCTTCTCCGCGGCGACGCGCATGTCCTCCACGACGGTGAAGGGGCGGTTGGCGGAGCTTTTGCCGCGCAGGCCGATGAGATCTGGCGAGCCGGCGAGGAAGTCGATGGCGTTGGCTCCGAGGTAGAGGTTGTCGTTGATCGGCTGGACCATCTCCTGACCGAAGACCTGCTGGCGCTGGACGGAGAAGTCGTCGAGGAGCCAGTCGGTGTCGCCGATGAGGAAGATCGTGGCCTTGCCTTCCTTGAGCGCGGCGGTCGATGCGGGGGCGGCGGGCTCCTTCTTGTCGGCGGAGGAGTCGGCGGCCTTGGGCGCGCCGTCGGGGAAGGCGGTTTTGAGCGGGCCGCGGATGAGCGTGGCGAGGGCTTTTTTCTCGGTGCCGGCGACGAGGCTCTTGGCGATGTCGTCGGGCTGGGAGAACTGGAGCGAGAAGGCGGGGACGGTGCCGGCGCCGGCGCTGCTCTCCAGGAGCGGGGTCGCTTCGCGGCCTTCGCGCTTTTCGACCTGGAAGCTGCCGGCCTCGAAGAGCCAGACGGAGGAAAGCTGGGCGGTGGCGGGCGAGGCGGGGTTGAGATTCTTGTCGGTCAGAACGAGCCAGGCGGGCATACGCGAGCGCTGGGCGTTGTTGAGCGGAAGGGCGAGCGACGCGTCGCCCACGACCTGCTGGGCGTCGTAGGTGATGCCGTAGCCCTTGAACAGCGTGGGGAGGTCGGAGGAGATGTTGGGCGGCGGGCCGCCGAACATGGCCTGCTGGCCGCCCTGGCGCTTGAAGTAGAAGGAAGACGGGTCGACCGCGAGGAGGACGGGCTTGCCGGAGAGGATGAACTGGTCGAGGGCGAACTCCTGGGCGGAGCTGAGACCGACGGGATGGATGACGGCGAGAGCGTCGAGTTTTTCGGGCAGGGCGGTGAAATTGTCGTCGACGGGGACGATCTCGTAGGAGCGCGCCCACTCCTCGCGGATGAGCTGCCCCGGCGTGGGGCGCTGGTTCATCATGCTGAACGGCTGGCCGGAGAGAGGAAGTTTGGTGAAGAGACCGAGGCGGGGCTTGGTGACCTGCTGGACGGAGTGGATGAGCGAGGAGACGTCATACTCGATCAACTCCTCGCGCTGCGGACTGAAGGTCGGGATGGCTTTTTGCTGGTCGGCCTGGATCGCGACGAGGCCGAGGTAGAACGGCTCGCCGGTGCCGGGCGCCTGTTGCGGCTGCAAGCCGGCGGACTGGGCCTTTTCCTCCTCGGGCGTGTCGGGGGCTGGCGTGATGACTTCGAGCGAGAGCTTGCCGCCGGAGGCGCGAACGTAGGCGCGTAGCATCTCCTCCACGCGGGCGGCGAAGTTTTTGTATTGGGTGGGCAGGCCGGCGGTGTCGCGGCTGACGTAGAACTGGAGCGTGACGGGGTCCTCGATTTTTCCGAGGAGAGCGCGGGTGCCGCCGGAGAGCGTGTAGATCTGGCCGGCGGTGAGGTCGCCGCGCACGGGGAGGCGCGTGGCGAGGAAGTTGACCAGCAGCAGGGCGACGGCGAGCAGGGCGACGGCGAGGGTCTTGGCGAGGCCGGGTTTCATAAGCGGGGAGCGAGGAGCTTGGTGCCTGAAAGTAAGAGTCGAAGCGTCGGTGGATCAGCGCTCGAGGGCGGCGACGTTGAGGGCGAGGGAGAGGGCGATCACGGAGCCGAAGTAGGCGAGATCGCGGGCGTCGATGATGCCTTTGGCGACGGCCTCGAAGTGCGGGATGAATCCGAGGTTGGCGACGAAGTCCACGGTCGCGACCGGGAGGAAGCCGCCGAGGAACTGGTTGAAGACGCTCCAGCCGAGGAAGACGAGGACGAGGAGCGCGATCACCCCGAGCACGAAGGCGATCACCTGGTTCTTGGTGAGCGCGGAGATGAGGGTGCAGACGGCGAGGCAGGCGCCGGCGAGCAGGGCGCTGCCCAGGTAGCCGGAAACGATCACGCCCACGTCGGGGTCGCCGAGCCAGGCCGTGGTGAAAGCCATCGGCAGGGTGAGAAGAAGACCGAGGACGAGGAAGAGCCAGGCGGCGAAAAACTTGCCGAGGACGGCCTCGAGGGTGGTGAGCGGCAGGGTGAAGAGCAGCTCCACGGTGCCGCCGCGTTTTTCCTCGGCCCAGAGGCGCATGGCGGCCGCGGGGATCAGGAAGAGGTAGAGCCAGGGATGAAAGACGAAGAAGCTTTCCAGCGAGGCCTGGTTGCCGCGGAAGAAGCCTCCGATGAAGAAGGACAGGCCGACCGAGGCGACGAGGAAGACGATGAGGAAAACGTAGGCGACGGGGGAGCGGAAGTAGCCGAGAAACTCGCGTTTAAAGACAGGAGCGATCTGGGACATGGGAGGGAAAAGAAGGGTAAGGCGACAGATGACGGAGCGACAGAGGGCGGAGCCGAACGAGGCGCGGCTCAGGCGTCGCCCTTGGTGAGGCTGCGGAAAATATCGTCGAGGCGGGCGCCGGGCTTGCGGGCTCGGAAGGCCTCGGGCGTTTCGTCGACCACGACCTTGCCTTGCGAGATGAGGATGATGCGCGTGCAGATGGCGTCGACCTCCTCGAGGATGTGCGTGGAGAGGATCACGGCGCGATCCTGGGCCATGGCTTTGATGAGCGAGCGGACCTCGTTCTTTTGGTTCGGGTCGAGGCCGTCGGTGGGTTCGTCGAGGACGAGGCAGGGCGGTTCGTGAAGGAGGGCCTGGGCGAAGCCGACGCGCTGTTTGTAGCCCTTGGAGAGCGTCTCGATCGTCTGGCGGCGCACGGGATCGAGATGGGTGCGGGCGATGGCGCGCTCGACGCGCTCCTCGCGGGCTGCCTTGGCGCGGAAGCCTCGGACCTCGGCGATGAAGCGGAGAAACTCCACCACGGTCATCTCGCCGTAGGCGGGGGCGCTTTCGGGCAGGTAGCCGATCTTGGCCTTCACCGCGACCGGGTCCTTGGCGACATCTATGCCCGCCACGGTGGCGGTGCCGGCGTCGGGGCGGATGAAGCCGGTGATCATCTTCATCGTGGTCGATTTGCCGGCGCCGTTGGGGCCGAGGAAACCGAGGATGTCGCCCGGGTTGACTTTGAAGCTGACGCCGTCGACGGCGCGCTTGTTGCCATAGGTTTTAACCAGACCTTTGACTTCGATCATGGGGAAATACGGAGAAGCGGAGGGGGGAAAGACGGCCTAGGAAACGTCGCTGGCGCAAAGGTTCCCGGCGGTCGCGTTAAAAAGTAAGCGCCGTCCGATGAAGTCGGGCGGCGCGGAGGCGGCAGGGATCTTGCGAAACGGGGGGCGGATGGATCGGTGGTAGCGGAAGCGCGGAGCGCTTTCGGCATGCGGGCTCACCGGGACGAAATGGCTCCGCCATTCCGCTACGCACCATCCCGTTACTTCAGCAAGTAGCGGACGGCGGCGAAGTAGCCTTCGAGACCGAGGCCGGTGATCACGGCGACGCAGACGGGCGCGGTGAAGGACTTGTGCCGGAACTCCTCGCGCTTGTAGATGTTGGAGATATGCACCTCGACCGCGCGCAGGCCGCTGCCGGCGAGGGCGTCGCGCAGGGCGACGCTGGTGTGGGTGAGGGCGGCGCCGTTGATGACGATGCCGTCGATCTTGGCGTCGGCGAGGGCGGCGATTTTGTCGACGAGCGCGCCCTCGTGATTGCTCTGGAAAAACTCGAGATGCGCGACCGTGCCAAACTCGGCGCGCAACTGGGCCTCGAGGTCGGCGAGCGTGGCGGAGCCGTAGATATGCGGCTCGCGCTTGCCGAGGCGGTCGAGGTTGGGGCCGTTGAGGATGGCGAGGGTCTTCATCGTCGGAAGGGGGCGTTGGGCGGACTTACGCAAAACGCGGGGCGCTCGTCACGCTTGGAAGTTCACGGGCCCGCGGAGGGGCGGGACGGCGCGGCCGCCCTATGCGGATTTTCCGTCGGAGGCGGGCTTGGCGCGGCGATAGAAGAGATACTGCGAGAGGAAGGAAACGCCGGACAAGCTGGCGAGCGTGCGCACGTTGCTCATCGCGCCGACGACATGGGTGAGCGGGCGCGCGTCGGGCTCGCGGATGCGGAGGAGGAGCCAGCCCGCCAGGATGGAAAGAACGGGCTGGGCGAGAAAGGCGGTGTGGTAGACGGACAGGGCGGGGCCGCGGGCGAGGAAAAACTCGAGGATCGCGCCGCCGAGCGCGGGGGCGAGGGCGGCGAACAGCGAGGTGACCGCGAGGTTTACGCCGAGGGCGAGATTACGGGCGGGAACCGGGAGCAGTTTCAGGAGCAGGGTGAACTGGCCGAGGTAGAAGCCGGCGTTGGTCAGGCCGCCCCAGAGCCACATGGCGTAGAGCCAGGAGGAGTTGTCCGGGGTGAGGAAGCACCAGGCGAAGTTTTGCACCTGCCAGAGGGCGAGCGAGACGAGCATCACCCCTTTGTTGCCGTAGCGGTCGAGCAGGGCGCCCCAGGCCGGCATGGAGAGGGCCGCTCCGGTCGCGCCGCAGACGGAGAGCACGCCGACCTGGAACGCGGAGAGGCGCAGCTCCTCGAACATGAACACGTGGTAGAAGGGGCCGAAGATGTTCGCGGCGAACGACCAGGCGGCGCCGAAGGCGATGAAACGCAGGAAGGGCGCGGAGCGCTTGAGGGTGACGAACTGCGCGGCAAGGGGCGCGGCGCGGACGGGGGCGCGGCCGCCGCATTCGGTGGGCATCTCGCGCTGCCAGAGGATCGAGAGGAGCCGCAGCAGCGCCGCGAAGGCGATCACGAGCTGAAAGGCCAGCGCCGAGTAGTCGCGACTGGCGAGCACCCAGCCCGCGAGCAGCAGAAAGGCGAGGGTGGAGAATTGCAGCAGGCGATTGCGGTGGCCGAAGTATTTTCCGCGCAGGCGCGCCGGCACCCACTCCTGCACCCAGGCGTTCCACGTCACGACGGTAAGGGAAAAGAAAAAGCTGGAGACGAAGAACCACGCGCCGATCCAGAGTCCCGCCAGCACGGGTTGGTCGTGGGGCAGCAGGCCCAGCATCCAGCAAAGGGCTACCGAACAGAGCAGATGCAGGCAGCCGCAGGTGATGCTGATCTGCTTGGCGGGAAACCAGCGCGCGAGGATCGGCGTGACGAAAACCTGGAGAAAATTGCACGCGAAGGGCAGGGCGCTGACGAGGCCGATCGTGTGCGTCGGAAGGTGGAAGACCTTCGTGAAGAGCGCGGCGAGGACGACGTTGACCGGCTGCGCCATGACCACGAGAGGCATCGCCGCCAGCCCCTCGCCGGTGCAGAGCCGGAAGCTGCGCATCAGCGCGTGCTTCTTGAGCGCGTGGTCCGCGCGCCGCTCGACGTCGGCGGAAAAGGCGGGCGAGGCCCCGTGGGGGCCGGGCGACGTGGTCGTGGTTGCGTTCAAGGCTAGGGGGCGGAGATGTTGTGGAAATGAGCAGGGTGGTGGAAGCGAAAGCGTGGGCCAGCCGGGATACCGTAAAACTCGCGCGAGAATTGCTCGGGCTTCGTTTGGTCGCGCGCGCGGCCGACGGCACGCTGCTGCGGGCGCGCATCACCGAGACCGAGGCTTATCACGGGCCGGAGGATCGCGCCTGCCACGCCTTCAAAGGCCGGACCGCGCGGACGGAGGTGATGTATGGGCCGGGCGGTCGCTGGTATGTCTACCTGTGCTATGGCATCCATGAGATGCTCAATCTCGTGACGGGGCCGGCGGACTGGCCCGCGGCGGTCTTGATTCGCGGGGTCGAAGGGGCGACGGGCCCCGGGCGACTGACGCGGGTTTACGGAGTGGGCAGGGCCTTCAACGGCACGGCGGCGGCGGACCCTTCGAGCGGACTTTGGCTCGAGCGGGACGTTCCGGGCGAGGACGCCCCGGTCTTGCCGCACGAGGTGCTGGCCGGCCCTCGCGTGGGCGTGGACTACGCCGGGGAGGAATGGGCGGCCAAGCCCTGGCGTTTTCGCTGGATGGCCCGCTGGGTCGCGCCCGGGCGGGGAAAACGCGGGCCGGCCCGGGACGGCGTCTGACGGTCGAGGCTTGCCTGCGGCGCGGCGAGGCGAAGACCTTGGCGTCTTATGGCCACGCCGACCAAGCTCATCGTTTTCGACTGCGACAGCACGCTCTCCGCCATCGAGGGCATCGACGAACTCGGGCGGGCGGGCGGCCCGGAGATGTTCGCGAAGATCGAGGCGATGACGAACGACGCGATGAACGGAAAGCTTTCCGTCGAGGCGGTCTTCGGCGAACGCCTGCGGATCATCCGCCCGACGGCGGCGAGCGTGGCGGCGGTCGGCCGTAAATACATCGAAACCGTGGAACCTACGGCGCCCGCGACCTTGGATCGTCTGCGCGCGGCGGGCTGGACGCCGATCATCCTGAGCGGCGGTTTTCGCAACGCCATCCGACCGCTGGCGGATTTCCTCCACGTGGCGCGGGTGGAGGCGGTCGATCTGTTTTTCGACGCGGCGGGCGACTACGCCGGTTTTGACGAGACGTATCCGACGACGCGTTCGGGAGGCAAACCCGAGGTGATCCGCGCGCTGAAGCGCGAGCTCGCGCCGGCGCGCGTCGTGATGGTCGGCGACGGGGTGAGCGATCTGGAGACCAAGTCCGAGGTGGACCTTTTCGTCGGGTTTGGTCGCTACGCCGCCCGCACCCGGGTGAAAAACGAGGCGTCCGCGTTTGTCTTTTCGCTGCAAGATCTTCCCGATCTGCTCAAATGACGAATCTGCCCGCCGTCCTCGCCGCCTCGGTTTCCAGCGTGGAGTTTCCCCGGGCGCTGTCCTCCTATGAGAGCGCGGCGGGCGGCCTGTGGCCCGCCTTGGTGGCGCGCGTGGAGGCGGAGCCGTTCAACCTGGTGGCGACGCTCATCTTTCTGCTCGCGATCGTTCACACCTTTCTGGCCGGAAAAATCCGGCATTACGCGCATGAGGTGGAAGAGCGGCATGCGGCGCGGCTGGGCGAGAAAAGCGCCGCCCGTCCGACGCGCGGGGACGCGGATGAAAACGGGGAGCCGGACGAGGTGAGCTTCGCCGGGCAGGCGCTGCATTTTTTGGGCGAGATCGAGGTGGTGTTCGGCCTCTGGGCGGTGGCCTTGGCGGCCGCGCTGGTCGCGCATATCGGACTGGAGCCGGCTATCGGCTATCTCTCGCACGTGAATTACACGGAGCCCTTGTTTGTCGTCGCGGTGATGGCGATGGCGGCGACGCGACCGGTGGTGAGCCTGGCGGAGACGATGTTGCGACGCGTGGCGGCGCTGGGCGGCGGGACGCCCTTCGCCTGGTGGACGGCCCTGCTGGTGCTGGCGCCTATCCTGGGCTCCTTCATCACCGAGCCCGCGGCGATGACGGTCGGGGCGCTTTTGCTTGCCCGGCAGTTTTACGCCTGCCAGCCGAGCGCCCGGCTGCGTTACGCGACGCTCGGTCTCTTGTTCGTGAACGTGTCGGTCGGCGGGACGCTGACACATTTCGCGGCTCCGCCGGTGTTGATGGTGGCGGGGTCCTGGGGCTGGGGCTTCGGCCATATGCTGGGAAATTTCGGGTGGAAGGCGGTCATCGGCATACTGGCGTCGACGGCCCTGTATGCGTTCGTCTTTCGGAACGAGTTGCGGTCCCTGCGCCTTGCCTCCGAAGGCGGCGGCGAACGGGCGCGCGCGCCGATCCCGGCGTGGGTCACTGGCGCGCATCTTGGATTTTTGGCGTTCACGGTCTGGGCGGCGCATCACCCCGTGCTCTTTGTCGGCGGCTTTTTGTTCTTCGTGGCCTTCATGCAGGCGACGGCGCACCATCAAACCCGGCTTGATTTACGCGGCCCGGTGCTTGTCGGCTTTTTCCTGGCTGGGCTGGTTGTTCACGGCGGCCTGCAAGGCTGGTGGATCGAACCGGTGCTGAAGAGCTTGGGGCCGACGGCCCTTTTCTGGGGCTCGACGGTGTTGACGGCGTTCAACGATAACGCCGCGATCACCTATCTAGCGACGCTTGTGCCCGGGTTTTCCGACACCGCGAAATACGCGGTGGTGGCGGGAGCGGTCACCGGCGGCGGCCTGACCGTCATCGCCAACGCTCCGAATCCGGCGGGCTTGTCCGTCCTCCAGCGTTACTTTCCTGAAGGTTTTTCGCCCGGCGGCCTGTTGGCCGGCGCAGTCCCGCCCACCTTGGTGATGGCCGCGTGTTTCCTGCTGCTTTGACCGCATCGTTTGGCCGCGCCGAGACCCGGGCTTGCGACCGGTTCGGCATGTGCCCTGCACTAGGGGCCGCATGTCCTCCATCGCATTGATCGCGGCGGCCGAGGCGGGATCGATCCCGGCCTGGCTGATCATTCCCTTCGCGCTGCTTTTGCTTCTCATCGCGGTGATGCCGCTCGCGCCGCAGGCGGCGAAGCATCTTTGGGAAAAGTATTACGCGCACGTCGCCGTGGGCCTGGGCCTGCTTGTGGCGGGTTATTTCCTGCTCAGGATCCCGCAGGGCGCGCACGTCGTGGGGCATACCGCGATGGAGTATGTTTCCTTCATTTCGCTCATCGGCTCGCTGTTCGTGGTGGCCGGGGGGATCCATCTCAAGATCAAGGGCGAGGCGACGCCGGCCGAGAACGTGGCCTTCCTCGCGGTCGGCGCCTTGACGGCGAATCTCATCGGCACGACCGGCGCCTCGATGGTGCTGATCCGGCCGTGGATACGGATGAACAAGATCCGCATCAGCGCCTACCATGTCGTCTTCTTTATTTTCGTCGTGTCGAACTGCGGCGGCGCGCTCACGCCGATCGGCGATCCGCCGCTGTTTTTGGGCTACCTCCGCGGCGTGCCCTTCTTTTGGCTCTCCGGCCACGTGTTGCTCGAATGGGGCGCGGTGATCGGCGCGCTGCTGCTGGTTTTCTTTTTCTACGACCTGCGGTCCTTCCGCAAAGCCTCCCCCGTGGTGCAGGCCGAGATCGAGGCGCCCGACACCTTCAAGGTCGACGGCAAGATCAACCTCCTCTTCCTCGCCGTCGTGGTCGGCGCCGTTTTTATTCCCGGCTCCGTCCCCCTTCTCCGCGAGGCGGTGATGGTCGCCGCGGCGATCGCCAGTTACAAGCTGACCCCCAAGCCCGTGCACGACGCCAACGCCTTCGGTTTCGGGCCGATCAAGGAGGTGGGTTTTCTCTTCGTCGGCATCTTTTTCACGATGATGCCGGCGCTGGGCTACATCGCCGAGCACGGGCGCGAGTTCGGCGTGGAAAAACCCATGCACTACTACGTCGCCTCAGGCTCGCTTTCCTCGGTCCTCGACAACGCCCCCACCTACGCGACCTTTTTCGAGCTGGCGCAGGTCTCCGCGCGCGAAAAAAAGCCCGAGGCGTTTCCGGCCGAGACCGCGCCGCAGGTGGAGAGCACCCGCGCGTTGCTGGCCGTGGCGCCCGAACTCGTGATCGCGGTGAGCCTGGGCGCGGTGTTTTTCGGCGCCATGACCTACATCGGCAACGGCCCGAACTTCATGGTCAAAGCCATCGCGGACGCGGCGGGGGTGAAGACGCCGAGTTTCTTTGGCTACATCCTCGCGTTTTCGCTGCCGGTTTTGTTGCCGATCCTGCTGATCTCCGGGTGGATTTTCCTGTAGCCGGCCGGGCGGGCCGGAGCGGCCGGGAAAAGCGGCTTGCCCCTACCTGGGGCGGGCCGCAGACCTTCGCGTTTTCATCTATGCAAAAGCTGGCCCTGCTCTCGGTGAGCGACAAACGCGGTTTGGTGGAATTTGCCACCGCCCTGGTCAAAACGCACGGTTTCACCCTGCTCTCCACGGGTGGCACCGCCAAGCTTCTCGCCGAAAAGGGCCTGCCCGTCACCGAGGTCAGCCAGCACACCGGCTTCCCCGAGATGATGGAGGGACGCGTGAAGACGCTCCATCCGAAGATCCACGGCGGTCTCCTCTGCCGTCGCGACAAGGCCGACCATCTCGCCGCCGCCAAGGATCACGGCATCGGGCTGATCGATCTCGTGGTCGTGAACCTGTATCCCTTCGAGCAGACCGTCGCGAAGAAGGACGTCCATTTCGAGGAGGCGATCGAGAACATCGACATCGGCGGCCCCTCCATGCTGCGCAGCGCGGCCAAGAACCACGAGGCCGTCAGCGTCGTCTGCGATCCGGACGACTATGACAACGTGCTCGCCGCCCTCGCCGAGCCGGCGAAGCTGCCCGCCTTGCGTCGCAAGCTCGCCCTGAAGGTCTTCCAGCGCACCGCCAGCTACGACGCCGCGATCGCGCGTTATCTCGAGACCCAGGCCGAGGAGCCGGACCTCGAGGCGCTCAGCGGTTATCCGAAGCAGTTCAGCCTCTCGCTGCCCAAGGCGCAGAGCCTGCGCTACGGCGAAAACCCGCACCAGAAGGCCGCGCTCTACGGATCCTTCCACGACCATTTCTCGCAGATCCAAGGCAAGGAGCTCTCGTATAACAACATTCTCGATATCACCTCCGCCACCTACCTGATCGGCGAGTTCGAGAAGCCCACCGTCTGCATCCTCAAGCACACCAATCCTTGCGGCGTCGCCTCGGCCGACACGCTCGAGGCCGCTTGGGAAAAGGCCTTCGCCACCGATCGCCAGGCGCCCTTTGGCGGCATCATCATCGTCAACCGCACCCTCGATGCCGGCCTCGCCAAGACCATCGCGGAGATCTTCACCGAGGTCATCATCGCCCCGCGCTTCAGCGACGAGGCGCTCGCGATCTTCGGCAAAAAGAAAAACCTCCGCCTCATGATCGCCAAGGACGGCGTCGGCGCCGACTCGCTGCTCGATGTCCGCTCGGTCGTCGGCGGCGTGCTCGTGCAGGATCGCAACAAGATCCTCGGTAACATGGCCGACTTCAAGGTCGTGACCAAGCGCCAGCCCACGCCCGAGGAATGGGCGACCATGATGTTCGGCTGGCGCGTGTGCAAACACGTCAAGTCGAACGCCATCGTCTACTGCCGCGGCGAGCAGACGCTCGGTGTCGGCGCCGGCCAGATGGCGCGCGTCGACAGCTCCCGCATCGCGGTCTGGAAGGCCGGCGAGGCCAAACTCGACCTCAAGGGCTCGGTCGTGGTCTCCGAGGCGCTTTTCCCCTTCGCCGACGGCTTGATCGCCGCCGCCGACGCCGGCGCCACCGCGGCCATCCAGCCCGGCGGCTCGGTTCGTGACGACGAGGTCATCGCCGCCGCCGACGCGCGTGGCATGGCGATGGTCTTCACCGGCATCCGCCACTTTAAGCATTGAGCTGTTCCGGCGGGCACGGCGGCCCGCCCTCCAACGGGAGCGAGCGCCCGTTCAAAATCCCGTTTGCCAGCGAGAGGGAGAGAACCGACGGTTCTCTCCCTTTTTCTTTTCATGAGCTCCGCCGCCGCTTCCGCCCCCGCCTCCGCCGCTCTGCCCGTGCCGCCCGAGTCCTTGCCCGACGCCAGCGGTCGCTTCGGCCCCTTCGGCGGCTGCTACGTGCCGGAGACGCTCATGACCGCGCTGAAGGAGATCGGCGAAGTCTACGAGACCGCCCGCCACGATCCGGCCTACCTGGACGAGCTCACCCGGCATTTGAAGGAGTTCGCCGGTCGTCCGACCGAGCTTTATTTCGCGGAACGCCTTACCCGGCACTGCGGCGGCGCGAAGATCTACTTCAAGCGCGAGGACCTGCTCCACACCGGCGCGCACAAGATCAACAACGCCATCGGCCAGGTCTTGCTCGCGAAACGCATGGGCAAGCCGCGCATCATCGCCGAGACCGGCGCGGGCCAGCATGGCGTCGCCACGGCGGCGGTTTGCGCGAAGTTCGGTTTCCAGTGCCGCGTCTACATGGGCGCGGTCGACATGGAGCGCCAGGCGTTGAACGTCTTCCGCATGCGCCTGATGGGCGCGGAGGTCGTCGGCGTCGAGGCCGGCCAGAAGACGCTGAAGGACGCGGTCAACGAGGCGATGCGCGACTGGGTGACCAATGTCCGCGACACCCACTACATCCTCGGTTCCGCGCTCGGCGCGCACCCGTATCCGATGATGGTTCGCGATTTTCACCGCGTGATCGGTCGCGAAGCCCGCGCGCAGATGCTGGAACGCGAAGGGCGTCTGCCCGACGAGGTGGTCGCCTGCGTCGGCGGCGGATCCAACGCGATGGGCGTATTCTTCGATTTCCTGAAGGACGAAAACGTGCGCCTGGTCGGCGTGGAGGCCGGCGGCCTTGGCATCAAGCGCGGGGAACACGCGGCGCGCTTCGAGGGCGGAAAGCTCGGCGTCCTGCAGGGCTGCAAAACCTACATCCTTCAAAATCCGGACGGACAGATCGAGCTGACGCATTCCGTCTCGGCCGGCCTCGACTACGCGGCGATCGGACCGGAGCACGCCTTCTACCGCGACACCGGTCGCGTGCGTTATGCCTACGCGTGCGACGACGAGGTGATCGAGACCTTCCAGCTCGTCTCCCGTCTCGAGGGGATTCTGCCCGCGCTGGAGAGCACGCACGCGATCGTCGAGGGCCTGAAACGCGCGACGCAGATGCGCAAGGACGAGATCCTGCTGATCAATCTGAGCGGACGCGGCGACAAGGACGTGAACCAGATCGCCAAAATGCTCGGGGTGACCCTGCACTGAGCACGCCGCCGGCCGGTCGAGACGTGAAAACAAAGAGGCGGCGCCCGATGGGGCGCCGCCTCTTTGTTTTGGCTGTTCGCGCCGCGGACGAAAAAACGCCCGCGAGAGGAGCCGGACGGCTCAGCTCGTCGTGCCGTAGTATTTTTTGTAGCTACGGTAGTAGCGGTAGTTCGAGTAATACTCGATGCGGCGGGCGGAAAGGCCGTTGAGCACGACGCCGAGGATCTCGTTTTTGCCTTGGCGAAGCGCCTTGATGTAGAGGCGGATGTGCTTGCGCAGCGCGCGATTGAAGCGGCAGACGTAAACCACCTCGTCGGTGCTCTCCGCGATGAGCAGGGAGTCCGTGACCGCGCCGAGCGGAGGCGAGTCGACGATCACGAGATCGTATTCCTTTTTCAGGCGATCGATAAGCTGGGTGAAGGCCGGGCTCTCGAGCAATTCGGTGGGGCTCTTGGATCGTCCGCCGGAGCGAAGAAGATCGAGGTTTTCACCGATGTTGATCACGCCCAGGTCGGGCAGCGAAGCGAGCTTGGGAATGTCGAGCCGGGCGCCGTTCTCGAACCATTTGAGCAGGCCCGCGTCGTTCTGTTGCTCGAAATGGCGATGAAGCATCGGGCGGCGAAGGTCGCAGTCGATGATCAGGGTGCGCTTGCCGTGGCGGGCGAAGCAGCCGGCCAGATTGGACGAAACGAGGGTCTTGCCTTCGCCGGGGATCGTCGAGGTGACGAGGATGGCCTTCGGGAAATCGAGTTTGGAATGGATTTTGGCCGCGCTGTAGACGCCGAGGAAGGACTCGGAGCCCCGCTCGTTTTCGTTGTCGAGGACGAGCCGGTATTTCTCCCTGTCCTCGACCTCGGAGAGATCGGGGATGATGCCGAGCAGGTTGACGCCGATGAAATTTTCGACGTCCCAAGAGGACTTGATGCGGTCGTCGACGAAGGAAAGACCGAAGGCGATGCCGAAGAACACACCGATTCCGAGGAGGACCGAGGTCCGGGTGATCGCCTGCACGTTCGGGGTGAACGGCGCGTAGGAGGGCACGGCGTCGTCGAGGCGACGAACCGGGATTTTCTCGATGCTGGAGGAGTTGGTCGCCTGGGTTAGACGATTAAGCAGCTCGGCGTAGTTGTTTTTGGCGATGCCGGCGGCGGCCTCGAGGGATTTGAACTCGACGCCGATGTCGCGGAGGCGGAACTGCTCCTTCTCCTGCGCCTCGTATTCGCGTTGGAGCGAGATTTCGCGCTCCCGAGCCTTGGCCAGGGTCGCCTGAAGGTCGGCGATGGCTAGCTCGACGGCTTTTTGAAGCTGGGCCTGGGCGACGGCGATCGAATTGGCGACGTCGATCATCTTCGGGTGGCGCTCGAGATAGCGGTCCGAAAGGACGGATTGGGTGCGGACGAGCTCGGCGATCTGCTCGCGAAGGGAGGGCACGGTTCCGTGGGTCGCGATGTAGGAGAGTTCGAGCAGGTTTTTGTTTTCCTTCCGGAAGGTGTCGACCTGGTTGAAGCGGTCCTCGGTGGCGAGACGCTCGAGGCGCGCCTCCTGAAGGGCGGCGTTCACGCTCTTCAGGCGGTCCGCGACGATGTTCACGCTGCTATCGAGAGAGACCAGGTTGTTCCGGGTCATGTAATCGAGCAGCTTTTGCTCGGCCGCCTTGGCTTCGACGCGAAGTTCGTCGGCGCGGTCGCGCAGGTAGGCGACGGCGTCCTCGCTGCGGTTGCTGACGCTTTCGAGGAGATAAAGGATGAATTGATCGCGGTAGCGGTTGGCGATCAAGGCGGCGGCATCGGCGCTGCGATGCCGGGCGTGAATCTTGACGAGGAAGCTGTTTCGCACCGCCTCGATGGTGACGTCGCCGACGAGGGCGCCCACGCCCGGGGGCGGCTGTCCGGGCGGCAGATCTGCGAGATAGGGCTTTTGGAGGATCTTGGTCTCGTCGGGGGTGAAGGAGCCGATCACTTTGCCCCGGAGCATGGCCGAGTTCATCACCTGCAGGTAGGTGTTGAGCTCGATATCGCTGGTGATGGCGGTCTCGACGATCTCTTGGCTGGTGACGATCTTCTCCGGCTTTTCGACGCGCATCGAGGCGGTGCTCTGATAAAGCGGAACGGCTCTGGATTTGTAATAGGCAAAGCCGATCGCGACGATCAAGGCGAGAGGCAGGGCGATCCAAAGCCGCTCCCGGACAATGACATAATAGTCGCGGAAGGTGCGACGCTCGACGACATCGTCGTCGATGGAGACGGCGCGGGAGGCGGTGTTGTTCGGTGGAGGGGGGGCTGCGTCGGCCATCGGAAGAGTGGGAGGGAGGCGTGCTCGTGGCGGCCGGTTCAGATAAGGCGTTCGGGCACGAAAACGATGTCACCGGGCTCCAGGACAAGGGAGTTGTCCTGAACGTTGGCGCTTCGTCGACCTTTGATCAGGCTTTCGACGTCGACCTCGAAATTTTTCTTCGTGCCGTCGTGGAGGATGCGGGTGACGCGGACCGCGGTGCCTTTGGCGGTGTCGGTGAATCCTCCGGAGCGGGTCACCAGTTCCACGATCGTCATGCTGGCCTCGATGGGCAGCGAATAGCGGCCTGGCGTGCGGACTTGGCCCTGGATGGAGACCTCGCGCGCGGCGTATTCCTCGACCGTGATCGTCACGCGGGGGGCGCGCAGGTAGCGTCCGTCCTGATAAGCTTTTTCGATCGCGGTTTGAGCGTCAAAGACCTTGAGACCCGACACGGCGACTTCGCCCACGAGCGGCAGGTTTATGCGGCCCTGGGAGTCGATGCGCGCGATCTTCGACAGGTCGGGTTCGCCGAAGATGGTGACGTTGATCTGATCGGTGTTTGTCAGGACGTAGGCCGGGGACGCGGTGGTGCCGGAGGCGGGGCGCGGCGCGGACTCGGCCCGGGCCAACCCGGGCAGGCTGAGCGCAAGCACGAGGATGAGGCGGGTGACAAGGGTTCGCATGGCGAAGGCGGTTGCTGTAGAGGGGGTTACCACCGGGTGGACACGCTGACGCCGATCGAGTGCCGCTCGAAGGCGTAGTCGGATAGGTCGGACCAGTTGCGGTAGTAGGTGTAGCTGGCCCCGACGGAGAGATGGGTGTTGATCGCGTAGTTGGCCCCGACGCCGGCCGTAAAGTAGTGATCGTTGCGATCCTGGCCTTGGAACCCTTGGGTGGGCCCGAGGGCGTCTTCGGAGAAACCGCTCAAGAACTCGGTGTAGCCGACGCCGACGTTGGCCCGGGTGGAGAATTTCACGGTATGCGAGAATTGCCCCGTGAGATCGGCGCTGGAGGTGCGCGTCTGGAAGTTGCTCGAGGTGGTGCCGAAATCCTGGGACAGGGCCAAGGTGTAGTTGACCTTTTGGCTCGCGGGCCATGTGCCGGATAGGGAGACGTAAAGGCCGTCGCTGTTGTCGTCCGGTATGCCGCGTGGGTAGCGGGTTGTGTGGTTGGTCCATCCGACTCGAGCGCTGCCGCTCAATTTGCTCACGATGCGTCCGGCGACTCCGGCGTAGACGCTGTGATCGAGGCTTGAGGAGTCGAACGCCGCGTCGGACTGACGGTAGCGGTATCCGGCGAGCAGGTCGCGGTCGGAGCGCCAGCTGTAGAGCAGGTCGGTGCCGACCGTGTAGGTGTCGAGATCGGAGAAGAGGCCGCCCTCGTCGGTGTAGTCGATGCGCGACCATCCGATGTTTCCGGCGATCGAGTAGCGGTCGATCACCGGGTAGCGAAGGTTGAGGTTCACCCCGTAGTTCCAGGAGTCTGTTCGCAGACCTACGGTGGGGTCGGGGGTGGATTCGCGGCTGGCGTTGAGCTGGATGGCGCCGGTGGTGCGCCCGGTCCCCTTGGAAAATTCAAGGGATGCGGACGGGTTGAGAAAATCCTCGGAGCTGTAGGTGGAGAAGCTGCCGAAATCCCACTTTAGCGCGCCGTTCACGCCGATGACACCGGCTTTGCGGGCGTATTCCATCCCGGCTCCGCCGCTGATGATCAGGTCGTCCTGGCCCTTCGCGGAGGTAAAGACGTTCGAGTCGTAGCCGGCGCCGACGTAGGCGGTCACGTAGACTTGATCGCGGCCGTCGTTGAATCGGAAAAGTGCGTGCGCAGGAAGGGCGGCGAAAGCGGCCAGAAGCGATGCGGCCAGGCTACGTGTCACGGGTGAGATCTGGATGGGTCGCATCACGTCGCGGAAAAGGCTGAAAATCAAGGACGGGCGGGGCTGACGGCGGGGCCGACTTCCGTGGGGTCTACGGGATTGATCACGACGGGATCGAGTTCGCTCGTGGCGCCCTCCACGTCGTTCAGACGCGAGGCCACGTCGAAATACACCTTTTTGCGGGCCTGGCAGGCGCTGTTCACCATGTCTTCGAGATGTTCCTTCTGTTCGGTCGGGATGGACGCGATGGTGATCTCGGGAGGCTGGTTGGCGCCGCGCTTGCGGATCACCGCCTGCTGTCCGGCCTGGAGTGTTTCTCCGCCGGCCATGTTGTCGCCGCGGAGGGTGATCGCGCCTTCGAAGAGCGTGACGGTCGTGGTCTCGTCGCTGATTTGCAGCGAGGCCTTTTGCACGTTTTGGCTCAGGATGTTCACGCTGCCGTGCGGCGTGTCGTAAATCATCGAGCTTCCGGCGACGAGCTTGCCGCTGCAGATGCCGACCGCGCCGCGCGTGAGCTGGGTGCGGGTCTGGGAGACGGAGGGTTCGGACTCGAGGTCGGTGCGGTTGGGCTGGAAGGGTTCCTGCAGGAAGCGCTTCACCACGAGCTTGGTGTCGGGACCGAAGTTCAGCCCGACGCCATTGGACATGACGAGGGAGTTGGACGAATCGGGCTTGGTCTCCACGATCGTTCCTTCGGCGTCGAAAACCGACTTCTCGGTGAGGTCCTCGATCCTTTCCCCGGTGTTTACCTGGGCAAACCCTTCGACTTCGGCGACGTAGAACTTACTGGTCGGATTACGCCGTTTCGAGGGCGTGGTCTGAGCGTAAACTGCTGCGCCCGACAGCGCGATGCAGGCGCAAAAGCGAAAGAAGGCCTTGGAGTGCATAAAGGTAGGGGAAGCGGATACGCTTATGCATACAAGGGGAAGGAATGCGGCGAGCAATCCTACGTAGCCAAGTGGGGGCTTATCCCTAATTGGATTTGTAGCCTTAAGCGATGACGATATTTAGGATTTTGTTCGGGATGTAAATAATTCGTTTTATCTCTTTTCCAGCGAGGTGGGAAACGATGTCTGGATGGGCCTTTGCGGCGGTCATGGCCGCGGTTTCGCCGGTTCCGACGGCCAGGAGCAGTTCGGCTCGCTTTTTGCCGTTTATCTGGACGACGACCTTTTGCTCGGTGGCGACGAGTTTGGCGGCGTCGAAGGCCGGCCAAGGCGCGCGTGCGGCGGAGCCGGCGACGGAGGATCCGCCGACGCGGCTCCAGAGTTCCTCGGCGATGTGCGGCGCGAAGGGCGCGAGCAACTGAAGGAAGGCGAGGGCGTCGTGGCGGGCGATGCGGTCCGCCTTTTGCCAGGCGTTTACGAAGATCATCATCGCGGAGATCGCGGTGTTGTAGCGCAGGCCCTCGATGTCCTCGCCGACCTTCTTGATCGTCTCGTGGAGGAGCTTGGCGAGATCGGCCGGCGTGGCGGAGGCGTCGTCGACGATCTTCGGGTGCGGCGCGCCGGTGTCGCGCTCGACGCACTCGCGCCAGACTTTTTGCAGGAAGCGGTGCACGCCCTCGATGCCGGAGGGGTTCCAGGGCTTCATCGCCTCGAGCGGGCCGAGGAACATGAGATAAAGGCGCAGCGTATCCGTTCCATGGCTACGGATGATGTCGTCGGGGTTGGCGACGTTGCCGCGGCTCTTGGACATCTTTTCGCCGTCCTCGCCGAGGATTATGCCCTGGTGGAAGAGCTTGGTGAAGGGCTCGGGCGTCGGCACGGCGCCGATGTCGAAGAGGACCTTGTGCCAGAATCGGGCGTAGAGGAGGTGGAGCACGGCGTGCTCGGCGCCGCCGACGTAGATGTCGGGACCGCCCCAATACTTCAGGGCCTCGGGAGAGGCGAGGTCGGCGGCGTTCTTCGGATCAAGGTAACGGAGGTAATACCAGCAGGACCCGGCCCACTGCGGCATGGTGTTGGTCTCGCGGCGGGCGAGGACGTAGTGGGCGGCGGGCTTGGCTGACGAGGCGGGCACGGCGTGGCCGGTGGCGGCATCATACCAGACGTCGACCCAGTCGGTGATGGCGGCGAGCGGGCTCTCGCCGGTGCCGGTGGGCTGGTAGCTCTTCACCTCGGGGAGCTGGAGCGGCAGCGAGGCTTCGGGAACGGGCAGGGCGTAACGCGTCTGGCCGTCGATCACGCAGGTGACGGGCTCGACGGGCAAGGGCAGCGCGGAGCCGACGGACCTGGCGTGGGCGATGGCGGCGGCGTAGTCGGCCTCGTTCACCCAGACGATGGGGAAGGGTTCGCCCCAGTAACGCTGACGGGAGAAGAGCCAGTCGCGGAGCTTGTAGTTGACCGTGGCCTGGCCGCGGCCGCGGGAGGCGAGGTCGGCGGTGATCTTCTTTTTCGCCTCTTCCCAGGGCAGGCCGGAGTAGCCGTCGGAGTGGACGAGTCGTCCGTCGCCGGTGTAGGGGAGCTTCGTGGTGGCGTCTCCATTACGGCCCTCGGCGTGGTCGGGCTCGATGACCTGGATGACGGGGATGTTGAACTTGAGCGCGAAGGCGTGGTCGCGGTCGTCGTGCGCGGGCACGGCCATGATGGCGCCGGTGCCGTAGCCCATGATGACGTAGTCGGCGATCCAGACGGGGATCTTTTGGCCGTTGGCGGGATTGATCGCGAAGGAGCCGGACCAGACGCCGGTCTTCTCGCCCTTGGCGAGGTCGGTGCGCTCGAGATCGCTCTTGGCCGAGGCCTGTTTGCGGTAGGCGGCGACGGCGTCGCGCTGGGCGGGCGTGGTGAGCGCGTCGACGAGCGGGTGCTCGGGCGCGATGACCATGAAGGTCACGCCGAAGACGGTGTCCGGACGTGTGGTGAAGACCTTGAGGTCGCCGAGGGCGGGGTTCTCGAGGGCGAAGAGCAGTTCGGCGCCTTCGCTGCGGCCGATCCAGGCCTCCTGCATGCGCTTGGTGGAATCGGGCCAGTCGACGAGCTTCAGGTCGGAGAGCAGGCGCTCGGCGTAGGCGGTGATGCGCAGCACCCACTGACGCAGCGGGCGACGTTCGACGGGGTGTTTGCCGACCTCGGATACGCCGTCGATGACCTCTTCGTTGGCCAGCACGGTGCCGAGGGCGGGGCACCACCAGACGGGCTTCTCCTCGACGTAGGCCAGGCCCTTTTTGAAGAGCTGGAGCCAGATCCACTGCGTCCAGCGGAAGTAGCGCGGATCGGTGGTGTCGACCTCGCGCTCGAAGTCGTAGGACACGCCGATGGCGCGGAGCTGGCGGCGGAAAGTGGCGACGTTTTCGATCGTGACCTCTCGCGGGTGGCGGCCGGTTTTCACCGCGTAGTTTTCCGTCGGCAGGCCGAAGGCGTCCCAGCCGATGGGGTAGAGGACGTTCTTGCCCTTGGCGCGCTGGTAGCGGGCGAGGATGTCGGTGATGGCGTAGTTCTCGCAGTGGCCGAGGTGGAGACCCGCGCCCGAGGGGTAGGGAAACATGTCGAGCACGTAATATTTCGGCTTCGACGGATCGATGGCGGGGGTGCGGAAGGCCGCGCTGTCCGCCCAGACTTTTTGCCAGTGAGGCTCGATTTGGAGGAAGTCGTAGTCGGTGCAGTTCGTGGCCATGGGAGAAAGGGAAAAGTCGTGATCCAAGCGTTCCGGGCCGGGGGGGGTCAATGTTACATCGGGGCGCGAACCGGCTAGGTTCATGATCGTTTCCGCATGGCAGTTTTGAAAAGATCCTGTGATCCCTCGAATGCCAATGGGTGGCGCCGGGGCTCCGGCTTCCTCGGGACACGTGGTTTGCGCGATCCGTAGGGGCGCGAGGTGGGACGCGCACGTAGTTTGCCCACCTAGGCGCATCGCGCGCACAGCGTAGGGTGGCGGGTTGATGCCCCGTCCGACTCTGTTTTTCGCGGCCGTCCTGTCGGCCGGCGCCGTCGTTTCGTCCCTGTTGTTCGCCGACGCTTATTCGCCGCCTTCGTCCTACTACGACTCGGCGTCGGGCCTGACGGGCGCGGCGCTCGACGCGGCCTTGAACGCGCGCATCCGCGGGCAGGTCGTCCGCAGCTACGATCAACTGCGCCAGGACCTGGCCGTGACGGACCGCGACTGGGCGTTTCCTCCGCCCGCCGATAATCCGACCGCGATCACGAACATCCTGCTGATGTATTCCGTCGGTTGGTCGGGCTACTCCCGGAGCGGCGTCTGGGACGGTGGCGCCTCGTGGAATCGCGAGCATACCTGGCCCGATTCGCGCGGCGTGGGCCAGCCCGACAGCGGGCCGGATTTTTCCGACCTGCATCATCTGCGGGCCGCGAATCCTTCCGCGAACAGCTCGCGCAACAATCGCTGGTATGACGTCGGCGGCACGCTCGCGCCGGTCGTGTCGGCGCCGCTCGCGCGCATCACGACGGACACCTGGGAGCCGCCCGATGTCGACAAGGGCTGGATCGCGCGCGCCCTGCTCTACATGGCGACGCGTTACGACGGCACGGAGACCAACACCACCGACCTCGTGCTCGTCGAGGAGCCGCCTTCTTCCACGACGGGAAATCCGCCGCAGATGGGACGCAAAAGCGTGCTCCTGCAATGGAACCGCCAGTTCGCGCCGCAGGAGTGGGAGCGGAGGCGCAACCAGATCGTCTACGAGCGGTTTCAGCAGAATCGAAACCCCTTCGTCGACCATCCCGAGTTCGCCGACGCGATTTATGAGCAGCCGCTTGGACGGGAGACGTTTTTCACCTGGCGGTTGCGGCATTTTTCCCCGGACGAGTTGGACGACTCCGCCCTCGCCGGAGATCTCGCCGACCCCGATGGCGACGGGCGCCCGAACTTGCTCGAGTTCGCGGTGGGCGGAAACCCGAGGGCGGGCGATCCGGCCTTGAGCCCCGGGCTGCAAAACGGCGCCGCGGGCGGCGGCTTGCGTTTCGTCTACCGGCGACAACGCGATCACGACCTCGCGCGTGTGACCTATGCGATCGAATACTCGGACGCGGTCTCCGGTCCGTGGCAAAGCCTGGGCGGCGCGGTCGAGACGGTGATCGCCAGCGAGGGATCGATCGAGACGGTCGCGGTCACGCTCGCCAATCCCGCGGGCACCCGCTTCTGGCGGCTGCGGGTCGGCCGCTGAGCGTGGGGCGGGGCCGTCCGTTTCGCGCGGCGTCGATGCGCGACCGGGTCTTGCCTCGGCCGCGCCGGCCGCGGATGGTGCGGTGTTTTATGTTCACCGGCATCATCGAGGAAACGGGACGAGTGGAGCGCTTCGAGCGCGGGGGCGACGCATGGAAGCTGCGCGTCGCGGCCAAGGCCGCCCTGACGGACGTCGCGCTCGGCGACAGCATCGCGGTCAACGGCTGCTGTCTCACCGTCGTCAAGTTCGACGAGGCCGGGCTCGAGTTCGATCTCCTGGAGGAGACGCGCCGCCTCACCAGCATCTCCGCCATCGCTCCGGGATCCGCGGTCAACCTCGAGCGCAGTCTGCGCTTCGGCGGCAAGATGGGCGGCCATTTCGTCACCGGCCACGTCGACGGACTCGGCGTGGTGGAAGTATTCGAGCCTCGCGGCGCGGATCGTTATCTGCGCGTCAAGGCGCCCGCCGGCGTAGGCCGATATCTCATCCACAAGGGCAGCATCGCCATCGACGGTATTTCGCTGACCGTGGCCGAGGTCGACGGCGACTCCTTCGCCGTCTGGCTGATCCCGCACACCGTCGAGGCGACGAACCTTCGGGGGAAACGCGCGGGCGATCCGGTCAATCTCGAGTTCGATCTGCTCGGGAAATATGTCGAAAAACTGATGCTGACCCGCGCGCCTGGCGCCGCTCAGGCTTGAGCGAACGATGCGCGCCGTCCTGCAGGCGATTTCCGAGGAGCTGGCCCGGTTGAAAGCCGAGGGCGAGCAGGTCGTGCCCGTGAGCGAGGAGGCGCTCGCCGGTCTGCGCGCCTTGGTCGCCGCCCGCGCCGAAGCGGCCGGCGGTGCTTTCCCCGCGGACGCGGCCAACCGTCCCGCCGGCTCCGCCGCTTCGTCGCCGCGAGGCGCATTCGCCGCTCCGTCGGCTTCCTCCCCGGCGCCGGCCGTGCGCAAGGAGTTCGCGCCGCCCGCCGCGGCTCCCACGTCCGCGCCGGTGATCAAGCTCGCCCCCGCCGCGCCCGCGAGCGGCGCCTTGCCCCCGCCTCCGCGCGTCACTTTGCCCGAAGGCGACAAGGCCGCGCGCTACGCCTCGCTAAAGGATCAGGCGACCCACCACCCGGTGTGCCTCGCCAACGTGCGCCCCGGTAAAAAGGCGGTGCTCGGCGTCGGCTCTCTCGACGCGAAGATTTTTTTCGTGGGCGAAGCGCCGGGCGCGGAGGAGGAAGTCCAGGGCGAGCCCTTTGTCGGGCCCGCCGGCCAATTGCTCACGAAAATGATCGGCGCCATGGGCCTGAAGCGCGAACAGGTCTACATCGGCAACATCATGTGCTGGCGCCCGCAGATGCCCACTCCTCCCGGCGCGGAGCAGATCGGCAACCGTCCGCCGACGCCCGAGGAGATGGCGTTCTGCCTGCCTTTCCTGCGCGCCTCGATCGAGATCGTGCAACCCGATCTGCTGATCGCCCTCGGCGGCACCGCGGCGCAGGGACTGCTTGGCGACAAGTTCACCACGCTCGGCGCGGCGCGCAGCCGTTGGCATGATTTCGCCGGCAAGCCGCTGATGGTGACCTACCACCCGAGCTATCTGTTGCGAAACGGCAGCAACAAGTCGAAGCGCATGGTCTGGGAAGACCTGCTGCAGGTGATGGAAAAGGCCGGTTTGCCCATCTCGGAAAAGCAGCGCGGCTACTTCCTTTGATCGTCGGGTTGTCCGGCGGGAATTCGGCGTCGGGCTTTGGAATAAAAATACGCGTTCCCACTAAGCGCGGCTCGATTTTGCGGGGAAAGTCGCAATTGTCGCCGCGTTTTTGCGGCTGCGTCCCGCGGCCGCGGTTCACCCAACTCCCAACCCGCACCTGACATGTTTCGCGCGATCAAACGTCTCTTTATCTGGCTGGGTCTGGCCGCCGAAAAGGCCACCGAAACCGACGCCATCAACCAAGCCGTGGTCGAGCGGGGCATCCGCGACGCCAAGGCCAAGGCCGACAAGGCCCATTACGCCAACGGCCAGCTCGCCGGCCAGATCGCCCTCCTCAAGGATCAGATCAAGCGCCAGGAGCGCCAGCGCGAGGAGACGCAGTCCTTGCTCCAGGCCGCCGCCGCGGCGAACGACGAGGCCAACGGCGTCCACCTCGCCGAGGAGCTCTCGGCCATCGAGGTCGACCTCGCGGAAAACCAGGCGCAGCTTAAGAGCCTCGAGGATCTGTATCAGCAAAACACGACGATCATCGCGAACAGCCTGCGCGAGATCCAAAAATTCCAGCGCGAGTTCGAGGCGGTGAAGGCCAAGGTCGCCGTCGGCCGCAACCTCGAGCAGCTCGCCGGCCTGATGAAGGGCTCCATCGGAGAGCTCCAAGGCATGATGGGCGACGAGATGGGCCAGTCCATGCAACAACTCCGCCAGGCCGCCGCCGGCGGCGAGGGCCAGATGCGCGCCACGCTCGATCTGGCGAAGGAGATGGGCTCCTCCATCCAGCGCCAGCAGGAGCTCAAGAAGGCGCGCGGCGCCCTGCTCTTCAAAGAATACCAAAAGAAGATGGGCATGACCCAGCCCGCCGCCGGCGAGGTCACCGCCCCGGCTCCGCAGCGCCAGAAGATCGGCGAAAGCTGATTCCGCCTCCGCGCGTTTCGTCCTTCTTCAACCCCCGTCCGCAACTCCGCTTCCTCCCTTCGCCATGACCGCTCGTGGAAAGTTTGTCGTCACGCTCTTGATTCTCGGATTCGCCGCCTTCGGCGCCCACAAATGGTGGAACCGCCTCGCCCCCGCGGCGCTGGCTTCCGCGACGGCGCCCGCCGCGTCCGCCGGCTCGTCCGCCTCGTCGGGCTCCGGCTCCGCATCCGGCTCCGCCGCTTCCGCGAGCAAGATCGACGACGCCGAGTTCGTCGCCCCGCTCACAGCCTGCCCGATCCTTCCTCCGCCCGCCGCCTACGTTCCGAAGGACAACGTGGTCGACATCGAGCTCAGTGAATACGCGGGCTACGCCGGCATCGTCGCCGCCAACGGAGGCCTCGAGCCCTCGGAGAACTCCGTGTTCTTTCGCAAGCACGGCTTCAAGGTCCGGATCAAGCTGAGCGAGGAGGAGAGCTGGCCCGCGCTCAACGCCGGCCGCATCGGCGTCTCCGCCACCACGGTCGACGTCATCACCGCGCATTGTCGCAATTTCGCCATCACCGCGCCGGTGCAGATCGGCTTCTCCCGCGGCGCCGACGGGCTCGTCGTGCGCAAGGAGATCCGCCGCATCAACGATCTTCGCGGCAAGACCCTCGTCACCGCGCAGTTCACCGAGGCCGACTTTTTCATCCGCTACCTCACGCAGGAGGCGGGCATCGGCGTGAATCTGCTCGCGTCCCCCGGCGACGCGCCCGCGCCCGACAAGGTCAATCTGCTCTTCGCCGCCGACGCCTTCGCCGCCGGCGACCTCTTCCTCAAGGATCTCCAGGCCGGCGGCTCGCAGCTCGCGGGCTGCGTGACCTGGGCGCCGAAAACCACCGAGGTCGTCGAGGCGAGCGCCGGCAAGGCCCAGCTCCTCACGACCAACAAAAACCTGCTCATCGTCGCGGACATTCTCGTCGTGAACAAGGGCTTCGCCGCCGCCAACCCGAAGATCGTCGCCGGCCTCGTCGACGGCGTGCTCGAGGGCAACCGTCTCGTGCGCGACCAGCCTGCCGCCCAGCTCGACACCGTCGCCAAGGCCTTCAAGTGGAGCCGCGACCAGGCCCGCGAGGAGTTGACCAAGGTGCACCTGTCCAACCTTCCCGAGAACCTCGCCTTCTACTCAGGCACCATCGATTCCGCCGGCAGTTTCAGCGGCATCTTTTCCTCCGCCATGCTCGCCTACGGCTCGCTGATCGACCAGCCGACCGATGCCGACAAATACATGGACGCCTCCCACCTCCAGGCGCTTCAAACCGCCGGCGCCTATGCCGAGCAGCGCGTCGCCATCGCCCCGATCCGCAGCTCGGGCGGCGGCGCCATCGAGGGCGATCCGCTCCTCACCAAGGACATCCGCTTCCTCTTCGAGCCCAATTCCTCGGCGCTCCAGATGAGCAACATGGAGAACATGAGCAATCTCGAGTCCATCCGCCGCCTGCTGCAGGTCAGCCCCGGGTCGACCATCCTCCTCCGCGGCCACGTCGACAACGCCCTCATCGACAAATTCCGCGAGCAGGGCGGCGAAGGCTTTGTGCGCCAGATGGCGCTCAAGGCCATGGAGCTCTCCAAGAACCGCGCCAACGAGATCCGCCGCGTGCTGATCGAGCGCCTCAAAGTCGAGCCCGCCCGCCTCGAGACCATCGGCCGCGGCTGGGAAGAGCCGGCCGGCAAAGAGGCCGAGTTCAACCGTCGCGTCGAAGTCCAGTGGTTCACCGTCGAGTGAGCCACGGTTGGCGAAATCCGCCGATGATCGCGACCACGTCTTCAGGTAGCGCATGACTGATCCCTCCGCGTCCCCGCCCGCCTACCGCCGCCTTTTCTGGCGCAGCGCCGAGCATCTTTGGCTGGCGCTCGGCACCCTTGGGCTCGGCTTCGCCAGCGGCGAGCCGCTCGGGCTGCTCGTCGGCGGCGTGGCCTACGCCCTCGTCCATGTCTACGTGCCCGACGGCGGCTGGTTTCGCCGTCGGGTCGACGCCCGCCTGAACCTCGTGGAGCAGGACGAGGCGGCGCGGCGCGGCGCCGAGTTCACCATCCAGCGCGAACAGCTCCTCGGCGGCCTTTCTTCGGAACGCCGCCGCCGTTATCAATCGCTTCAGGGCGTGTGCGAGGAGATCTTGGCCGCGAGCGCCGAAGCAGGCGAGGGCGACCTCGCGCTTTCGATCGAGACCCGTCTGCGCAAGCTCGACGAGCTGCTCTGGACCTACCTTCGCCTGCTTACGATCGAGCAGTCGCTCGAGGCCTACCTCGAAACCGAGCGTCGCGATCAACTCGTCGCCAACGCGAAGAGCGCCGAGGAGGAGGTCGCCGCCCTCGAGGCCGAGCTGGCCGCCGAGCCCTCATCGAGCGCGAAGGCCGATCCCGCCCGGGACACCCGCAAAAAGCTTCTCGCCTCCCGTCGGGAGCGCCTGGAGGCGCTGCACCAGCGCCAGGCGCGCGTCGCCCAGGCCCGCGCCAACCACGAGCTCGCGCGCTCGGAGCAGGAGCGTCTCGTCGAGCAGGCCAAGCTGATCCGCGCCGACGCCGTGGCGCACAAAAACGCCGAAGCCCTCGGCGCGCGCATCGACCTCAGCATCGAGCACCTCGCGGAGACGAACCGCTGGCTCTCCGACCTCGCCGAGTTCAAGGATCTCACCGCCCAGCTCCCCGCCGTGCCCGCGGGAACGATGTTGGCCAAGTCCGCAGTGGCCCCTGCGCGCGCCCCGGCCGGCGCCGAAAAAACCTGAGCTTGTCGCGACGCGCTCGCGCAAAGCGTTTTCCCATGACCGCGCCCGTCCAACCATCCGTCAGCGTTTCGCCATCGCGTTCGAATCTTCCCGGCTGGGCCTCCGAGCTGGCGCGCCTTTGGAATAGCGGCGCGCACAGCCTCTTCGTCCTTCATGGCAACATCCACGACCTGTTTCCGCTGGGTGCGTCTTCGACCGCCGCCGCCCCCGCCGCGGCGGGTTACGCCTCGCTGGGCGCCTTTCTCCAGCGCCGTCTTTTCCCCGCCCGGGCGCAGGTGATGCACTACGACCTCGGCGCGGGCCTCACCTTCGCGACGGCCGCGATGCAGACCGCGTTTTTCGAGTGGCTGCGCATCTACGACGAGGTCGAAGGCACGAATTTTCACCAGGCCGGCCCGCCGCGCGCCTTCCCGCTTTTGCTGCCGGTTTTGCGGCGCTTTTTTTTGCGCATGGCCGAGGAGACGGGCGACCGACGCGGCGTCACTTTGCTGATCCATTTTCCCGAGAAACTCGTCCCCGAGGCGGCCGATGTGCAGGCGAGCTACGACGAACGCGTCGCGTTGGTCACGCTGCTTTCCTGGGCCGCCTCGCCTGAGCTGCATCGCGGCGACGTGGGCGTGATCCTTGTCACCGAGACGATTTCGGAGCTGCATCCGGACCTCCTGCAAAATCCGCACGTCGCCCGTGTGCGCATCGACCTGCCCAAGCTCGAGGAGCGCGCCGCGTTCCTTGCCTCGGGCTGGCTCGACCGGCACGTCTCGGCGGAGGGCGGCGCGACGCTCGCGACGGGCTCGGCCCTTTCGGTGGACGACCTCGCGCGCCGCAGCTCCGGCCTGCCGCTCCTGCGCGTCGAGCAGTTGCTCGCCACCGCGCTGCGCAACGGCGAGCGCGTCACCGCCTCGTATGTCAGCCAAGGCAAGCGCCGGCTGATCGAGGAGTTTTGCGGCGACCTCGTCACCTTCAAGGACCCCAAGCCCGGCCGCTCGCTCGATCTCGTGGCGACCCACGTCGCGGCCAAGGCGCGTCTGCGTGAGCTCGCGAAACTTATCCGCGAGGGTCATCACTCGGTCGTCGAACGCGGCGTGCTCGTGCCCGGACGCGTGGGCGTCGGGAAAAGTTTCCTCATCGACTGCTTCGCGAGCGAGTGCGGGCTACCCGTGCTCGAGCTCGGCCAGTTTCGTTCGAAGTGGGTGGGGGAGACGGAGCGCCAGCAGGCGCGCATCCTTCTGACGATTCGCGCGCTCGGTCCGGTGATCGTGGTCGTGGACGAGGCCGACGCCGTCTTCGGCAATCGCTCGTCCGACGGCGACAGCGGCGTTTCGAGCCGGGTGTTCGCGGCCTTCGCGGCGCATCTTGGCGACAGTTCGCTGCGCGGACGTGAACTCTGGATCGCGATGACTTCGCGGCCCGACCTCATGGCGATCGACCTGAAACGCCAAGGCCGCTTCGGTCTTTGCGTGCCGCTTTTTCCGGCGCAAAACGCGGACGAGGTCGCGCAGCTTTTCGACGTGGTCGCCAAGGTCCAGGGCGCGACGCTTGGCGAACCGTTGCTCGCCTACGTGCGCGAGGCGCTGGGCGCGAAGCCGCTCACCGGCAGCGACGTCGAATCGATTCTCGTGCGTGCCCGCGAGCGCTCGGTTCTCGCCGGCCGGCCCGAGGCGCTCGAGCTGGAGGACCTGAAGACGGCGGTGGACACCTTCATCGATCCGCTCGACGAGAACCTGCTCGCGTTGCAGGAACTCGCCGCGGTGCTGGCCTGCTCCGACAAACGGTTTCTTCCTTCGCGTTATGCCGACGCCGATCGCGGCGAACTCCGCGAGGCCTACGAGGCCGCGCGCCGTGTTCTGCGCGCCTGACGCCACCGGGTAGGGTCGTTTCCGACCCTGCGTGGGATCACATCGTTCCTGAACCGGATCGATCGGCGACGAGCCCTCCGCGGCGAGCACTGCCGTTTGGTCGTGGAATAAAGTCCGGACGGTTCAGGCGTCCGAGTCGCGCGCCGCGACGGAGAGAAACGAGCCCAGCGCGGGGCTTCCGCCCTTGCCGTCCGCGTCCTCCGCGCGCCAGCCGACCACGAGGCGGCTTTCGGGCGCGGGTCCTTCGAGCGGACGAAAGGCGACGCCCTCGGGGAGGGGACTTGCTTCGCTCGGACACATGAACGTGGCGCCCAGTCCGGCGCGCACGAGCCCCACCGCGTTGGCGCGCGGCCAGACCTCCTCGGCGATCCGCGGTGTCACGCCGGCGCGGGCGAAGGCGGCGAGCACGCGATCATAGAAGCCGGGATTGTGGGCGCGGGGAAAGAGCACCCAGGGCGTGTCCGCGAGGTCCTTGAGGCGCAGGGCGGGGCGTTTGACCAAGGCGTGGTCCGCCGGCAGGAGCACACCGTTTTTTTCGCGCAACAATTCCCGGGTGCGCAGGCCGGGCGTGGTGGCGTCGGGATGAAAAAAGCCGCACGCGATTTCTCCCGCGGCGAGGGCGACGAGTTGGGAGGAGGTCGGCGATTCGTTGAGCTCGAGCCGTATCCGGGGGAATCGACGATGGAACTCGCGCAGAATGCCAGGTAGCACGGTGGCCATCGCCAAGCCCGTGAAACCCACTTTCACCTGCCCGGTCTGGCCCTCGGTCATGGCGCGCAACTCGTCCGGCACCACGGCGAGCCCGCGCAAAAGCGGTTCCACTCGATCCAGAAGCGTTCGCCCGGCGGCGCTCAGTTCGACCTTGCGCCGCGAACGGACGAAGAGTTCCACGCCAAGCGCCTCCTCCAGTTGTGCGATCTGCCGGCTCAGCGCCGGTTGCGCGACGGCCAGCGACTCCGCCGCCCGGCGAAAATGCAGGGTCCTCGCGACCTCGCGGAAGTAGACGAGGTGGCGAAGTTCAAAGGGGAATTGATACTCGCGAGGCATCACAGGAACCAAAACAAGTCATTCCCGGTTATGCAACCGCCTGTTATGATAGGCTCTTCTTTCACGAGCGCTCCCTGGCGCCCGTCCCTGTTCATCGACCCTCGACCAACGACCCATAGACCATGTCCGCCCAACCCAAATCGCTCTTCGAAAAAGTCTGGGAAGCGCATTCCGTGCGCAAGCTGGCCAACGGCCAGACCCAGCTCCTAATCGGCACGCACCTTATCCACGAGGTCACCTCGCCCCAGGCCTTCGGCATGCTGCGCGACCTCGGCCTCAAGGTCCTCATGCCGCACCGCACCTTCGCGACGGTCGACCACATTGTCCCGACCAACGAGCTCGTCGAGCCCTACAAGGACTCCCTCGCGCAGGCCATGATGGACGAGCTGCGAAAGAACTGCGCCCAGTTCGGCGTCACCTTCTTCGACCGCGCGACCGGCAAGCAGGGCATCGTCCACATCGTCGGTCCCGAGCAGGGCATCACCCAGCCCGGCACGACCATCGCCTGCGGCGACTCCCACACCTCCACCCATGGCGCTTTCGGCGCGATCGCCTTCGGCATCGGCACGAGCCAGGTGCGCGACGTGCTCGCCACCCAGACGATGGCGCTCGCCCCGCTCAAGGTCCGCCGCATCGAGGTCAACGGCAAGCTGCGCCCCGGCGTCTACGCCAAGGACGTCATCCTCCACATCATCCGCCTCACCGGTGTGAACGGCGGCACCGGCTACGCCTACGAGTATGCCGGCTCCACCTTCGACGCCTTCACGATGGAAGAGCGCATGACCGTCTGCAACATGTCCATCGAGGGCGGCGCGCGCGTCGGTTACGTCAACCCCGACGAGACCACCTTCGCCTACCTGAAGGGCCGTCCCTACTCGCCGCAGGGCGCCGCGTGGGACGAGGCCGTCGCCCGCTGGAAGTCCTACGCTTCCGACGCCGGCTGCCGTTACGACGACGTCATGAAGATCGACGCCGCCGACATCGCGCCGACCGTCACCTGGGGCATCAATCCCGGCCAGGGCGTCTCCATCAACGAGAACATCCCCGATCCCGCCAAGGCGACCTCCGCCGACGAGAAGGCCGGCATCGAGGAGGCGCTCGCCTACATGAAGCTCCCCGCCGGCGCCCCGATCAAGGGCACGAAGATCAACGTCGCCTTCCTCGGCTCCTGCACCAACGGACGCCTCTCGGATTTCCAGGAGGTCGCCAAGTTCATCAAGGGCAAGAAGGTCGCCCCGGGCGTCCGCGCCATCGCGGTCCCCGGTTCGCAGATCGTCGCGCTCCAGTGCGAGAAGCTCGGCCTCGACAAGATCCTCGCCGAGGCGGGCTTCGAGTGGCGCGCCGCCGGCTGCTCGATGTGCCTCGCGATGAACCCCGACAAGCTGATCGGCGACGAGCTCTGCGCCTCGTCCTCGAACCGCAACTTCAAGGGACGCCAGGGTTCCGTCACCGGTCGCACCGTGCTGATGAGCCCCGTCATGGTCGCCGCCGCCGCCGTCACCGGCACGGTCGCCGACGCCCGCGAAGTCTTCGCGGTCAACTAA